>JACCDX010581270.1_pt1 | contig 41471 bp, 46 predicted proteins | sample 7449681 | NCBI WGS metagenome assembly JACCDX01 (sample SAMN15323450, study PRJNA562643) | freshwater metagenome | isolation source: river surface water | place: USA:Blue River Watershed | collected 2017-08-18
CCCGGACGCTAAAGCGGTCCGGCGCAGGCTCCCAAAAAAAGAATACAACCGGAGGACAATCTCCCGCTGCCCAACGCTGTACATGCTTTAAAATGGTGTTTCATTTTATTGTGCGAGGACTGTATCATCGTCACAACGACCCCAAGAACCACACTCCCCAGCAGCCATGCCGCCTGCGACAACAGCTTTGCGCAACGAGCCATAGTGCGAATAAAGCTTGACTGCCAGGTTTTTAAAGTCGATACTGTGCTTGCTGTACTTCATGGTTACATCAAGTACATATGGAAAAAAAGAAGTGTCCAAATTGTTTTTGGCAAGACTATAAACTTGGCCGCCCCTTTTGTTTTTTTTGGGTTTTTGTTCAAGCGTGCCTGCCTCGCCCAAGTTGGTCAGGTACTGGGCAGGTTCATTGATGCACGGTGTCAATTGATCACCAAGTACGTATCTACATTTGAAGACGATGACAATTCTTGTAAATCTCCACGAACGTTTCGCGCCAGCGTGCAGCGGCGCTTGTCAAAGTCATACTCGAAACCGATGCAACGCTGCTTGAACGTGTCGATCGACTCGACGCAGCTCTGGCGGCAAGCATCGAGGCTGCCGACGTGGTTTAGCGTCGCGATGTTGCCGTCGTTCTGCGGGGGCAGAGCCGTGTGTGCCAGCTGATAGTACTTGGGGCTCTTGTTGACGGGGCCGGACGTCGCGAGCGCGGGGCGCTCCTTGATGCCCGATGGCACCGTAAAGAGCTCGTCCACATTGGCTTCGATCGTGGGCGGGAATCGCCGTGGGTAGTGAGTACATGTTTGTTGGATGGGGTTGTACGACCACAGCTGACATGCGTTCGAGGCGGCACACGCCTGCAAGCACGCGCTGGGCGTCTCGATGTCCCTCAGAGTCAGTGCGCCGGGATCCTCAAAGCGCAGCGCGGTAGCGTGCACAAACACGCTGGCGTCATCAAAGGGCTCGCGCCAGACCGCCGCCCGGCACAATATCGATTGGATGAGCGCAAACGATGCAATCAAGATGACAAGGACGATGATGCGTTCCGATGATTTCATTCTTCTCTACACTATACACTCTGTCACCAAAAATTTTGATACAATATGGTATATGGAGCAATGCAGACGATACATCAGTTCCACCGAGACTTGCTCAACAAGGCGCACACATTTATATCGGCAGCGGACCAAGCTGGTGACGCGGACTACAAACAAATTCACGATTCGCTGGTGATTGCGGCCAATGAGCTCGTTGGTTACTTGAACACCAAAGATCAAAAAGGTCATTCTATTGTCAAATCCGATTTTCGATACGACCGATTTCACTACTGGGTCGAGCAGCTCGAAGGTGTCTCAGAGTGCAGACAACTTGCACTAGACGCGCACAACGCCATCTTGAATCGACAGACGTTCATGAGCAGCGACAAGATCGATGTAGACCAGGTTCGCAAGATTTACACATTGTATGTCTTGCTGCAGCTTTCGATGATTGGCAAGCTGACGCTCGTGCGGGACCAACGCCAACAACAAGCTGCAGCAGATCTGCAAAGCATCGTGCGCGACTTTCAGGCACAACGCCGCCGATTGTTGCAAGAGCTGTTGGTGCCAATCATATTCTATCCGACAACGGACCGCGAACAAACAGACTTTGAATTCGTGGGTTTCAAAACCGAGCAAGGGATACAAAGCTATTTAAAACCCGCAGAGATATTAGGATTTATCGATTTCGTCACCGCAATCCCGCCCAAATTAGACAAGATAGCAAAAGAGTCGTCCAAAAATCAACCCAAATGTACCAGGAGCGATGCACTCGATGATGTATACTTGACGTTTACCAAAGCATCATATTATGAATACGAGAACAAAGATGACCTCGCCACGTGCGGAGGAGAAAAACAAGCTGCTTTGATGACAGGAGATAGGTGCAAATACAAGCGTGTTTATAGGTTCAGCCCGACGTTACAATTGTGGGTGCTGTCGTGCGTCGTCGTCAAGAAGCGCTCGGACGGGCGAGAAAAGTATTGCTTGCCGATTGCTTGTAAAAATGTGCGTGAGTCGGATGCAGCGCTCTCGCGCATCGTCAACCGCCACATTAGGCTGGTGAAAGAAGGTAGACCTTTTGAAAAGTCGGATTATATAAAAACGCAACAGCGATATTTCGCCGATCTCGAACAAGAGCTTGGCATCCAATCGAGTACTTCGAGTAACAAACTGGCCAAACAAGTAAACTTGTTGCTTGAGAATATGGCCAACATTGATCCAGGCGTCAAACAAAATTCCTCTGCGATCAAGAGTGTCGGCCAGCTCCTCACCCGATTCGGCTTGTATTATGTCCAGCGCGGTCGCGATGGAGAGGCTACGCCAGTTGTACAAGCAGGCTTGTTGTTACAGTCTATCGTGGATATGACACTCGAGTATCATCTCCCTGCCTCGGAATTCTTAGGCCGAGAGCTGGCCAAGATGATCAAATCAAATGGCAGAGCGTTCGATTGTGCGTTTGATGACGGCGTGCAGATGAGATTTGTCGCCAACATGTTGGTTCACCCGCGACCGCAGTACTACATTTTCAAAGCCATAGAACCAGTGGCACATTTGTTGTTGTGAATGCAAACTCATGATTGACATCAGAGATCAATCACGACTCGACAATGTTTGTCACGACCAATTGCAGCGACTTTTTTGTTTTCGCGCGGCACACGTCGCGGTGGCGCGCGCGCCAATCGCGGCGGTGGCACTCGGTGCTGCAATACCACACCAGCTCGCATCCGCCGCACGCCTTGAGCGTATTGTGCTCCGATGGGCTGCAGCCGCACGACGCGCAGCACTTGAGGATCGATCTCAACGTTGGCAAGACCGCCGCCGCCGCAACGGTCTCGTGGCACGGTCCGTCCGGCCCGAAGCACGCCCACAACACTTGGGCCGTCGAACACTGATCCGGGTGCTTGGCGAGCTCGAGATGCTCGGTCGCCCATCCATGGCGCACTTGCTCGCACGCGGCACCAAAGCTCGCGACCACCTCCATGTACATCGCCCCGCAATTTGTCTTGATGTCGTTCAGCGCCTTGGAGTCGGGCGACGCCCTCCAAAGCACCTTTTGCAGCCACTCGGCGTCGCGCATGTTCTCGTTCAGCAGCGCAATCACGCAGTTGACGCGCGACAAGTAGACGCAGATGGTCTCCATGCTCGCTGGCGCGTCGCCGTCGGCAGCGTTGCTTTTGCGCCCTTTTTTCTTTTTGTTGCCGGTCGTGTCCATCATCTTGAGCATGCACGCGGCGGCGTACTCCTTGACCTCCGCGGTCAGCTTGGGGTGTCGCGCGACGAGGACGGCGAGCGGCGGCTTGTACTTTTTGTCAAACATCACCAAAGGCGACAACGGCGACACACAGTCTTCCAGCGCGTCCAGGAGCAGGGCCGCTTGCTTGTTGAACGCAACGCGCGTCGTGTTTCCGTGGTTCACGAGCGCCACGAACAGCGCGTCGAGGTGTTGCATGGCCCAGCCCGGATCGATGCGAAAGAGCGCACGGAGCGCCTTGACGACGGCGCGCAAGTCACCATCCTCCCGCAAGGCCCTTTTGTCCATGACTCGTTCGATCTTGCGGCGCATCAAGAACAAAATGGCCGCTGGAACAGCGCCCAGGGCGCAACAACTGTCGTCGACGTGCGGCATCAAGATTTCGATGAGCTGGCGGTCTTGCTCCTCTGTGATTGCGACAGTTGTCGCATCGGCAAGCACGACCACCGCGCTTGCCACTTGGCGAACGATTTTCAAAGACAAAGAGCCGCCGCGTCTGGTGCAGATGTCCATCAGCTCGCGTGTGCTCAGGCCGATGTGTGACAGCTGCTTTATGGCATCGACCACGCGGTCTTCGTCGCCGCTGTTCACCGCCACGTGCAGGAGAAAGCGCTTCTTGGGCGGAGGAGGCATGGTGATTGTGACTATGCCATGCCATTTGCATGGAAGGGCGCTTTATATAGTGCAGCCTCATTGTACTGCCACCAGCAGTACAAATGTCGTACATGCCTTTGTCGCCTTGAGACTCGTGGCTTGCAACGCGACCGTATCCGATTTACAAAGTCAAAGTATAATCATACAATGTGCGACACTCTGGGTATTTGTTGATGCGCACGGCGCCATACGCAAATTTTTGAACTTGGACTGCGAGTTGCGCGACGCGACGCATCAAGGTTTTCAAGTCACACACGGATGCATCATCAAAAGTATCAATGTAAATGACAAGACCCCTGTCGGCACTGCGCTCGATGGACCAAAAGTGCACGCCTCGCGGGGCCCGGGCGGTGAGCGCGTCTTCCAAAGCCCGGAGCGAGGCCACATACGCGTCAAATGTTGCGGTCTCTTCTGTAGATGAGTCGACAACGGTCCAGTTCGCGGTCATTTATTAAAAGAGCTTGACAATTATTCCGCGTTTGTTAAACACAGCGTTGTTCTTGTACACGCGATTGCAGTAGGCGCAAATTGGGATGCAGTTGGCGCTGGTCAACGGTAGCCGCGGGTCGCAGTGTCCTTTTTGAAGGCTCGTGATCAGCTGCGGTTGCTTGAAGTGGTAGTCGTCTTCCGGCGATCCGCACACGGCGCAGCGGTAGTCGTACTCTTTCTTTATATCATCAAACACCTCCTGCGTCAAAACCACGCTCCGGTGCTGCGGCAAGCGCGTGCCTTTATTGAATGCCATCAAACAGTACTCACCTGCTTTCAGCTTCCGGCGCGCGCACGGGTGCCAGCATCCTTGTACCAAAAAGTTGAGCCCGCGCTGCGTGCCGAGGTGCCGAGGCTGGGGATCTGTGCTTTTGCAATTATAGAGTCTTAGAAAGGCAGTGAGATCTGATTTTTTCATAATCTTGCCTCGATTCATACAAAAGAATAATAAAGTCAGTCCGACGACGGTGTACTGCCCATTTCTCTCAAGTGCAGGTGGCTTAAAGGACGGCGGAAATTTGTTTTGGAACTCCTTGTACAACCGAGCCAGCCTTTGCTTGGATTGAGACGACGTGAAAGCCAACACCACCATTCTCAACCACGAACAAGGAGAGGACCATGTCTTCTAGCCCCCGCTCATTTTCGCGCCAGGCGACCACGCCGGGCGTCGTCGGAACGACGACATCGGCTCGGAGCAACGTTGGCGGTGCGCGTGGCGCAGCTGCAACATCTCATGTGAGCACTCCCACCAGCGATCCCCGCTCGGCGGCAGCAGGGCGCTTCATGCACAATAACCCGGTCATGGTGCGACAAGCTCTGATACACACAGTCAATAGCATCGTCGCTGGAGAAATTCCCGCGTCCGTGGGCATCAAGTCGCTGAACAAGCTGTTCGCCATCGCCAAGATTGGTTCGCTGCTGCAGCACATGCTGAATCACATCCAGACTCTTATTACCAACGGCGTGCATGGCCACGTTGCAGTCGCGCAGCAATGGGCAAAGATAATCACGGACCTCTATGACATGTATGACAACGAGTTCGTCACGGCGTCGTTTGGTGAGTCTTGATCGCTGACTTTGGTTTCTTTCCAGGGCTTTTATACTGAATGTGAACGAATTCAAAAGTATATGTGCTCTGCGTGCAGGCGACACCAAGGCAAACATCTACCTGCGCCACGCCGAGGCCAAGCTGTCAAAGGTTCAATTTGCGACCAACGAGCAGGGCAAGATCGTCGGACAAAACTACGTCAACAGCTTTTTGCTCGAGGTGGCGCACGGGTTGTATGTATGGTCGGACAAGAACGTGCAACAATGCAACGCCAGCCTAGACGCGTCCTTGACAAAACTAGAAGAGGACGCGTCCAAAAACAAGACCATGCTCGACGTGCTCGATTCGTCGGTTTCAAAGCTGAGGAGCTTGCTGCCGGAGCTGGCGGACGAGCAAAGCAACGAGACCCTCAAATTCGTGATGAGCACCATGGAACAAGTTTTGCATGGCGCAAAATCGATCAACGCATCGGTGTGCGACACGCTAAAGAGCGGGAGCGCGCTACAAAGGGCGCTGCTCGCGGAATCGAGCGCCAAGGCCGAGTTCCAAATGCGCTCTAATGTACTAGCACAAGCGAGTTCCGTATTGCAGATCGCGTTGTCTGATATCACGACGCAGCGCCTCTACGCCGCTGCAAACTTAAAGCGCCCCCGTACTGCAGAGTATGACCTCTTTTTTGACGACGGAAAATAATGTGTTGTCTCACGAAAAGATCATGTCCATCTCGATCGGCGCACCAGCCTCTGCAAACGAATCCAAATCGATCTCTTTGTAAGGCTTCTCTTGGCCGCTGTGAAGGTGACACACGAATATGTATTCTTGTACAAACTTTTCCTTGACGCCCAGATGCGTCTTAAACTTTGCATTTTTACAATGAAAGAGGGTCACGTTGCCCTGCTTCCCTAGAGCACCGACAATGTCGGCCTTTGACATGGCGCCGTCGCTGTTGTAGCTCATGACGACAAATTGCGTGCGCGACGAGTCTGCTATTTTGCCGATGAGGTTCGACAAGCTCTTAACGCACGTGTCCCGGAAACCAAAGCAGCTCTTGTTGTAGTTTTCCGGCACGCCGACGCCGTTGAGCTTGTACCGATCGGTGTAGATGGCAAGGTAGTTGTAAAATCCATAGTACCCGCCGTAGTGGCACGCGTTGTACGGCGGATCCAGATATACAATGTCGACGCTGGCGCACGGGCCGCTTGCGGAACCAGCGTGCCCAAGGATGTCGCCGCGCAACACCTTGACCTTTTTATTCTCTCCGTCATCGCGGCGCGTATGGATGGGAACGAGCACGAGCGGTTTGGTGCTTCGCGGCGTAAACTGCTTCAAATATGCCCGGAAGCAGCTGGCAACGTTGGCCGCCCTAGAACACGCACGAAACAACGATGCTAGCAGAAACAACAGTTCGTCGTACGTAATCTGCCCCGACTTGTGCATCTCGTGCACGGCGACTCGGATGCCGTCGATGCGCATGGCATTGTCAATCGTAAAAAATTTTCGTCCTTCCTCACCGCCCGGCGAGAAGTGGTTCCAGATCAGCCCTTGACACATCGGCGCATTGGCATTGAGCTGTGCAATGATGCGCTCGAGGTTTGGCGTGTATGCACAACTGATCAACGCTTTGTTGAGGATGTAACTGTACAGCTCCTGATCGCACGACACGACTCCTTGGATCAGGTCGTGGGCGCGATAGTGGTTGCCGACAAACCCCGTGCCCGCAAAATAGTCGCCAAACGTAATCTTGCGCGCTTCGCGGTCACTGGTGTACTTGACGAGCGGACATATGACACGATCTAACGTGTTGATTAGACGCGTCTTGCTGCCAAAATAATTAAGAATCATGTTGTTGAGAGCTTAACCTTTGTTTACTATTGATTGATTAAATTTGAATGTGCATGCACGCGCATGCTTGCGCAAGCGACTTTTTATTTTTTCAAGAGCTGACGAGCCTGATCTTGCGCGCGGCGAATTGAACCGAAGGCGGAACCTGAACGTTGCTGCTGTCAATCACGAGGGCGCTGGAGCCGTTGCTCACGCCGATGTGAAGCTGCTGGTCGGCGGCGCCACCGGCGCCCACAACGACGGCGTCGCCGGCGCGGGCATTGGCAAAAGGCGTGTTGTTTGAGGTGGCTACGGTGATGCGTGCGGTGCTCATCTCTGTATGATCAACTTTTTCGAGTTTTCATTGTACACAGAAGAATTTTCCTAAATCGCCGCCGAATAAAATTGCACGCGAGAACCGCGCACCGGTCCAAGTCATGCGTGCAATATGGGCGCACTTGTACCAAAAATTCTTTTCGACAAGACTATAAAATCGTTGTAGAGCATGATATCGATACTCATCGTGTTGTTTGTCGCAGTCGCGAGCTGGATCTTGTACCTTTTGATCCAAAGCTTTGCATTGACCCACCGCACCCGCGCGCCTCGGCCCGGGCCCTCGTACAATGAAGACCTTGCGGACACGACAGCCCCCGTCGCTGTTGTACAAGTCGTTGCCAAGCTCGAACCCAGCATGATGGGCCAGTGGGAACTGAGCGTTTCGCACAAAGCCCACGAGTCGAATGTGCAAGCGCTGGCAAAGTACCTTGCCAGAGATGCCGCCAGCCTTGTCATCGCGGGACAAACTTTTCAAGTCGTACAAAAGCTCCTGGGTGGCAATGCCAGCGGCGACGACGTGTACGTGCTGGCTCTATCCAATGATAATCAACAAAGTAATAATTTTCAATCGACGGATTACTACTCGACCATGCACATCATGGTGTTTTCTCCGTCTTCGAATGCAATCTCGTAATCGGTCGATGTGGCCGCGTCCCTCCACGCAGCTGCTGTCTTTTCCGGACAATACCGTTCCATGTGTCCAGTGCAGCGACAGTACGAGCACACCATGGACGCCAGCCTGGGGCACGTGTTCACATTGTGCGTTTTGAAAAATCCGTCTTGCCACCTGTTTATGCAAAAATTACAGCGCTTGCGCTCTTGCAGGTATTGTTGCATGCAAGCGACGCGCATGCGCTCCACTTCGTATTCCATTTCCGCCATCTTGCTACGAGCCGAGTCGTCTCGAATTTTCGAGCACGCCATCTGTAAGCGCAAGAGCTTGGTCGAGTCGCGGCATGTGTGTGCAAGGTGCCCTTTGGCATAGCACCGCAAACACACGTGCTCCCGCAAAAACGGGCACGTAGCGGTAGTGTGTCTATTTCCAAAGTCGTCGCGCCGACCCTTTGCTCTCGCGCAATATACACAGTAATCCATGGGAAAATATGACTGTGATTGTTAGTAAAATTTTCAACGGGTAGTATAACAATCAAAAGGATACAAGATGATTTCTAGCTATCCCTTGACGATAGCGTCTCTGCTTCTTATCACGGGCATTCTTGTTATATACTTCAACTACTTGTCACGCAACCCGCAATACACCGAGCGCTTCTCAAAAAATCAATATCCGACCGTTCAAGAACTCGGACTCGATCCATCGGCGCAGCAATACCTGGCGACGGCGCTCATGCAGTTCGATCCGGTCGCTCAGCGACTGACGCGCTTTCCGCCCGAGCGAACCCTATACCTTGTGGACGACACTGCTACGGCATGGAAACAGCGCTTTGCTGCGTTCAAACAGAAACTGGTACAAAACTTTATACAAGAGTGCGTATCGTTCCCCAACACCATCTTCTTGTTTGCAGACGACCTGTTCTCCGGAGACGTCATGGTGATTCCATTCGAGGAAAGGCAGCTGCCGATGGAAATCACAGACCCGGTGCTGCTCAAATTCTTTGTCCGCTGGAACCCGCCCGTCAATTCCATCAGCGCACTCGTGCCTGCCGGTATCAATTTACAAATTTTTTTAGGTACAACACAACAGCCCTTTGTAGTATACGAGGGCGCGACCCGCGCGTTCACCATTGACGAGCCCGTCGTCAAAGTCGTCGTGACGTCGACATCGTCGACCACGACAAGCTTGTCTTCTGCTGCTGCATGAAATCATCAAAAGTTCGGTCAAAGCTCTATAGCGCGATACTGGGCGGAGCACGTCTTGAAAGCAGCCAGTTGGCGGCGCTCCTCGATCAGTACGCCCCTGATGAATCTCGATACCCGCATATGACGCTCGTGCTGCAACTCTTGGCGCAGTTGATGAAGCTCTTGCTCTGCTTGCTCGCGCTCTTGCTCTGCACGCCGAGCCCGCCGACCAAGTTCGGCGATTGCATGAGCGGACGTCGCCGGGTCAGTGGCTGCCACCATCAATTGATCTATCGTCAAGTTTTCCATGGCTGTGCAATGGGACAACAAAAAACTTGGTGTATGCGGGCCGCATGGTGCGGTTGCCGCAATACATCATGTAGGCAGATGTACAAATGTACTTTCTTCAACATGTCGTACAAAAAAGACGGCTTGACTTGAACTTGAAGACTTGAAGAAAATGTGCACAAAGCAAAACATCATCGCCATGTTCAGATACGCCGAACTGATGAAAGACATGACGTGGACCGAATTGCTCCCGCGCGATTTGTGATCGAGACTTTCCAAACCCAAAAAAACATGCCTTTTTATTCAGATGGTGATGCGAAACGAGACGTCTTGTCGAGGCATCACGGCTTCAGCGTTGAGGTGGATTTTGAAGAGCGAAGCCGCCGGCGGCGCAGCGGCGCGAAGCGAATTCGCGAGCTCGTGCATGCGGTATTTGTGCTTGGTCAGCTGTGACGCATCGTCAAAGTGGCACCACACGTACAGGACAGGCTCTTGTCCATCTCCCTTGCAGCATTCGCCGCCTTGTTGCTCTATCAAGCCAAAGTGCGTGCAGTACAGCCAGCACATGCTCCCATCGTCCGCGCGGTACGCGAGCTCTAATTCGAGGCGCGCGGGCAAAAGTGCCGCGGTGGCGTACATGTAAGCGCGGGCCAACAGCGCATGGCCGTCGAGCCGCATGTACTGCGGCAGCGGCGGTATGCTGCTGGCAATGAGCTCGAGCTCAGCCTTGACGCAGCAAGCACCCATCATATAAAGGACATATCGCGTTGATCATCCGAGTTCTGGCACACGAACCAGAGTGTATCAATCAGTTTTTTGATTAAAAAGCAAAAAAATTGGCGTCAAACACCGACACGACGCCCCATTTTGCATGTTCAGAAAGATTCGGCGGTTGTTTCACCATCATATCGATATCTTTTTCGCGCTGCAACACTCGTTGTGTTGAGCGCATAGCACTTCCAACATGTCGACGGCCAAATTGTATGTCGGGACAACGAGGTCGCGGAGCACGGGACCGCTACAGCAACCTCTTTCTGTACCACCCAATGCCACGCAAAAGTCGCGCACATTGCCAGACCGCTCGAATACGCTGGGGCGAGGCTGAAACGGAAAATAGTGCTTCCAAAAGTTGTTCAGCGTCCAAAAGTCCGCATACACGCTTTGATTTGCGTGCAAGGCGGAGCGCAGTTCGTGTGCAAACAGTTGCAGCTCTCGGAGCTTTGCGTCTTGAAACGCCGTGCGCTCGAACGACATGCTCGTCGTCGGCGGTTGGTGCGGTGGCAACGCGGCGATGACCAAACCGTCGAGCATGCCGCCCAAAAACATGGTGCCCGTCGCCAAGTGTTGTGCGACCGTGTCTTCGACGAGCGGCCATTCCTCGTCGTTCCACTGGCGCAATGCGTACAATACGTACATCAGCGAATTGTATGTGAAGCGCAGAGCATTGTTGAGCAAACGTAGGTGCAAGTCTGCGGCACGTGCATGCGGCGACACAACAGTACAATCATATGGTTTGACAAACATTGTGGTTGATGAACAAGCTCGGAAAAAGTTCGTGTACATGAACGCGCACAATTTTTTTCCAAAAATAAAAACCGCCTTGCTTGAAATCCCGACCGCATCAAGAGAAAATGAAGGGCTCAAACATTCGACGGCGGAACATTACAAAAATTGATGTTAGCATAATGGACGGATGGAGCGCCACCTCATAGTTTGACTCTTGACAATGCTTCCTCGCTCCTCCCGCGATGAAAGACCTCGTGCTCACGCATGTGTCGCCGGAGCCAATCAATCGGCTCTATGACGTTGAACAAATGGTTCTTCGTCATCAAAACCATGTCAAGCCCCACGGCTTGTGGCTGGCGGTCGGCAACCTGTGGGTGCGCAGCTTGCTGCGCGGTACGCCCGCGGACCGCAAGCTCTTCACTGGCAGGGCCGGCATGAGCAAGTTTTGCATGTACCGTGCCACCCTACGCACCGATTCCATGTGCATCGTTGCGGCAGAGCTGCCGCCTTTGGCCGATTGTCAGGCCGGCAAACACCGCGACCAATTGTTGGTGCTTGTAGGCTTCGACGCCGTCTTGGCCTTCCACACCCGCTACCGGCACGAGGAGAGAATGCACGACCGTGCCAACGAGCGCATAGACTGGAGCCGCATTGCCAAGCACTTTGCCGGCCTCATGGTGTGCTACTGCAACTACATTCACAGCTACCCCAGGTGGTATTACGAATGGGAGTTTGACAGCGCATGCGTGTGGCGGCCCGTCGCCGCTGGTATCGCGCTTCACCAATTGCCCGAGTCGCAGGTCAAGAAGCTGGTCAAGCAGACCAAGGACCGCGAAAAGGCGACGTGGAAGTCGCGTTGAGAAGCAGAGCATATATTTCTTTTTGTCAACAAGTTTATAGAACTTTCGACACGATGCATGCGAAAATAATGCGGATCCGAACCGGACTTTTCTGTTGACCTGAGTATATACCCCATGCTACTGTCAAAGTGTCCACAAGTTCATTCAAATTGCTTCAAAAAGTCTCGTCAAGCAACCAAGCCAATGATATCTCGAAGAGTCGCCATTGCAGATTCTTCTTCTATCGTATCCTACGAGTACATGGAAATGTTTGCGGCATATGTGTGTAGCGAGGCACCGCTGCGGGCAGCATGCATCGCGCATGCTGTGCTGCCACCGATCGATGAACAGCTGGCGATCGTGAACACCATGCACAACCTGCAAACGGAATGCGACATGTCTGGTTTCCAAGGCGCTGTGATGCGCTTGCTCATTGCCAAGGACGGTGCTGCCCTGACCGCGCTGCTCGAGAACATTGCAGCATTGCAGCACGCAAGTGACAATATCGACGCCATTTTACACTACATTCAAGAGATGCTGATGGACGACGCAAAGAGCAACGTGTTGTGAATGAAAGAACAAAAAGAAAAATGAAAAGTTTGATTGATGCGAACAACACCACTCAAACAAAGTCAAGGCACAGTATGATGCGCTCCTCCTCGCCGTCCCACCACCGCCGACTTGGCGACAAGATCGGCAGGTGCAGCAGCATGGGCAGAGCAAGGACGGTTGGCGAATTTTCATCAAATACTCGTATGATTGTATGTACACTCCGAGGTTGAAACAATCAACTTTTCGCAAGAAACCTGCAAAATCTTAGGGTTTATTTAGGGTTAATTCATTTTTTTACCAACAGATTTCGTGATTGTCAGTTCGGTGAAACTGTCGAGCAACCTCCAAGTATACACCCAAGCGTGTATAGCCGGCATGATCGGCACGGGGTGCCCTTTCGTGCTGAGCACGATCAAGAGTCGATTGTTCGGAAAGAACGCGCGCGTCAGATTGGCAGCGTCTTTGCAATTTGCTCGAGAAATTGCGTCGACGGTCGGCCCGAGCGTTTTTAGTTTTGGCCTTGTCGCGCGACTCTTGGTCAAGATGTCGTACGCGATGCAAACGCTGGCGAGCGCATCCGTGATGTCATTGGTCTCGCACACTTCGATGATCTTGGGCTCTTCGCGCGATTTGTCGTAGCTGGCCAAACGCACCCCCGCATACTTGCGGTTCAGAAATGCTTGTCGCAGTACTTTGTCAGCACCCGACAAATACTGTATGAATTTATCCATGTCAATGTTGGGAATTTGCGCCAGACGACGCTTATGTGCTTGCGGGTCCAGGTGCTCGAGCAGGCTTTTGAATCCTTTGGACTCGTACCAGCCGTTTCCCTTGATCAACACGCGCAGCGCACGAAGACTAACATTGGCGTGGTCACTAGACGAACCGGTGTTGTTTTTCTCGCAGTAAAGCGTCGAGCCATCATATAGTTTAATGCCCGAACAACCAATCAATTTACACAGGCTCAACGCCATACCGATGGCGTCGGTGCCCGTCTCGACACCATGTTGCGGCTTTGCAGAAATGTAGTCAATGGTGGCAGAACAGGATTTGGGATCAACCGCGGGTCGATCAAATGTCACGTGTAGAGCATACTCGTACGCGCCTTCAGGGTCGGGCGCGTCTGGTTTGACGACGCGCGTCCGCATGTTTGCATGTTTGATCAAACCATTAAATGTCTGAAACAGCTCAACGTCAAACACCGCATGCGATTTGTCGTACCGTGCTCGGATTTTACCGCTGGTTACCCACCCGTTTTGTACATCGTACGCATATTGATCGAACAAGGCACTCATTGCGACCCACGGGTCTTTTGTTCTCACGGTCTTTACGCGTCTCGTGTTCACGTTGACGACTGTATTCACGTTGGACACACTCGGCGACAGGTCCAGTTCGGGCGGCGGAACAGTTTTCTTTGGTGGCATGGTTCGCGATGTATATATACAGACAACAAATTGTCATTGTCGGAGTACAATATATGGAAATACTAACAGAGTATACGCATACATGGAGCACAACAGCGGTACTCACCATATGAGCAAGTACACCGCAACAACTGGGCCAGCACCGTTGCGAGACCCGATCAAATGCGGCTACGTGTTTTTTCCTCGGTACACAGAGGTGGTGCAAAAAAAGTACAGTTCGACAACCCATAAGAATAATTCATATGTCGAAGCGCTGGATCACATCCGGCACCGTAAAGCTTTTGGCACAATCTTTGCGCATCAATCGCGCGGCCAAATGGTCGAGACCCGTCCGCAACGCATCCACGTCGCTAGCGACGAGCACCGCGTCACCCGGGTCACGCGCTTTTCTGGCAACGTTTCGAACAGATCCAATGGCGTGGCGCAGTGTTTACAATACTGGTGGCATTGAGAGATTAACACGATGCCACCGATGACGATGTCACAGTCGGCGGCGCGTAATGATCGACGATGCTGCGTATGAGCGTGTAATCATTACGATGCAGCTCTTGGCGCGACCTGCACATGATGCAGCCCTCTGTGAATCCCTGATCCAAAACCCTTTCGAAACACGTGGGGTGGTACCGTGCATTGCAGCACAACCGCTTCATGTGGTGTCGATTATGGTTGTCGGATAGGCTCTCGTGACACACGATGCACACTTCACTCGCATTGTCAGCATCGTTTTGCACCACGGTGCACGAGTGCGCAGACACAGTGTACCCCTTGCGCAACATCTTGTTGACACGGTAAAAGGGCAGGCGGCTGCAAGACGTCGCGACGACGGCCCGTTTGGCCAGGATGTCGCGAACAATCTTGTTCGTGTATGTGCTGCGCTTTAGGGCATCATCATCGTAATGTTGCTGCGGCGGGCAGTGACACGTGTTGATGTCGATCATCGTATTGCCTTTGCAATTGAACATGGCGAGGGCATTGCATTCAAAATCCACTTCGGTGAACGGCGCGAGGCTTTTGTGGGGCATGATGTGTACGTCCACGTGCACCATAGGCTGTTGTCCGATGATGGGCGCGATCCACGCGGGTAGTTGCAGCCCAATCACCAGCTTGTAGAAGCGCGCGGAAGGCGGCATAAAGGCGCTTTGGTAGATCGACTTGGAAACTCGTTCCTTGGTGCACAAGTGCAGCCCAACTCTACCGAGTTGGTGCTCGAAATCATTGAGTTCATCGTGGTGGCGGAACGCGACGTCAATGTCGCGGGGGTTGACGAGCCGATGGTGCGTCGTGGGGTCGGTGAACGGATTGTCATACTCGTGACACGACGACGCGCCAAACTTGGCGTAGAATTTTTGCGCACCGTCTTGGTGCATCACGTAATCGCGTACAAAGCCTCCGTACACTGTGCCCCCGGCCTGAGTCGCACACGTCGACACTGTGCGCTTCATGAGCCATTCCGCCTTGTGAGGGTTGCTGAATTGAATCTGATTAAAGTCTTGCGGACGGACGGCGATGGCGGTAGTCCGAACAACCTCGGGAGGGAGCACCGGGGACGCAGGGTACTCGGGCTGGCTGTCATCCATTGCGCCCTGAAAATGAATATACAACTAATTGTTCTTGTCGGACTCTACCACCACGTTGTTTCAAACCTCGGCAAGCCTGGCCAAAGCCTTTAAGCTTGGATTATTTTTTCATTTGCTGGGTGACAATATAAATAGCGCGGCGCCCGACAAGATCAAAAGCCCCGTCAACGCAAATACCGCAGCGTCGATCAATGCTACCAAACTCAACACCGCCCTACCAACCTTGTCGGAGCACTCGCATTTTTCTTTTTTGAGTCGATGCACGTACTGCAATGTAAACACCACAAACAAGATGCCACCGATCCAATAGAGCGGCGCAATCACGTATTGCAGCGGCGCCAGGCGCGCAATCGCAACGTTGATGTCTTTTGCCGTGATCAAAATGACGAGCTCGATCACCGAGTACAATGCCATCGTGGACGCATACGTCAAAATGTAAATGCGACGCCAGTCTCGCGCACATGCGCACCCCAAGCGCTCGAGTTGCGCCAAAAACACAATCACATACACAAAGAGCGCGAGCCCGACCAAGGCGGATAGGACAAACATCCCGAGCATCGCATCTTCCATGCCCCCGTACTTTTCGCCGTACAAAAAGAGCGAGGCCGGCGACAGTACACCATTCATGTTTGGCGTGACCACGTGAAATACCATTTTTCTTCTTCACTTGGAAAATTCTCAATTCATACTTTGACCGACGAAAAATATTTCTAGCCAGAAGAGATGCCCATGGCTGTCAGCAAGTACGCGGCCTTGCCCTTGGCGGCCACTTGCAGTAAGCGCTCTCGCAAATTGGCTTTATACGGCGCAGACACGCAGCGCAACTTGGGCGCGCCCGTGCCCTCGAGCTTCCAAACGAGCTGGTTCATATTTGCGCTCTCCCACCAGTCGCCATCGCTCGCCGCCTCCTGCACGGCTTTCAGCAGGTCGCCACACGCGCCCGGCGGCTGCAGCAGCGGTACATATTCCGGTACATTTTTGGCCAGCCGCAGCACTTGGACATCCGACCCACAACCATCTTCAAGTACAGCCGCGTCGACTACGAACAAAGCTTGATAAATTGGCGACCTTGCCCACCTCGCGCCCCTGGCAGCATTGGCGGGGTCGTAATCAATACGCCTTAGCATGTCTTGAAAAGGTAGCGTCAAGAATTCTACAAAGTGCTCGTCGGCGCTCGAGCCCAGCTGATCCAACGCGCTGACCAAGTGGCGCAGCGTGGGGCCTTGCAAGATCCAGCGGGTGGGAATGGAAACTTGATCGGCGACCTTGTGCGCAAACACGACCGCCGCGTGCCCCACGACCTCGGTCTCGTTCGTCAGCTCTTTGCCGCTGTACGTGATAGGCGAGTCCGGGATCCACACGTTGCACGTGTTGGTGCACAAATCGGCATAGTGGTGGCAGATGCCCAGCATGCGGAATAGCGACGTGACCGCCCACTTGTTGTTGTTTACATGTTGTTTCGACGACGACTTCTTATTTTTGTCCTTCTTATCAGCAGCATCATCAAGAGCGGTACCAGGACGCCGGCGCACGCACAACGCCACATCTGCCCGCATCATGTCACTCGCCACACCCACATCAAACCCAATAGTATTTGGCACATGCAACGTGACTTTTTGTCGTTCGTTGATGTATTTGGTGATGATGCGCAGCGCGGTAAAAGTCGAGTAGAGAGGGCACACGACCGTCGCGACGACGTTGGCACCGGCGCCATCGAGAAGCCTCAGCGCCGACGCTGTGCTCCCCGCCAATTGCGAACCGGAATATGCGCAATCGTCCGTGGCTATGACAGTCATGCGACCGCGCAGCGCGGCTCGCAACGCCTTGTCCGTAGCCAGCGGCACGGCTTGTTCGCTCTGCATCATCAAGAATATGCGCCGCTTTGCCTTGCTCCAAGCCGCGGGTTCGAGGCGCTTCGACATGTCCCGCATCAACAACATAAAGACCCAGAGGTTGGACTTGACGGCAAAGGATTCGCAAACGAAAACGAGCTTGTCGTCTTTTTTCGCTTTTTGTTTCTTCCGATCACCAGCACCGCCAGGCAAAAGAACCGACGTGATGTATTGCGAAAGCGCACTGACTGCATTGCCAAACTCTGATGCTTGTACGATGCGTGGCTTGAGAATCCTCGTGCATTCCTCGAGCGCGCTGCGCAACCGCGTCTCGTTTGCGCTTCCGGCCGACATTCCCGCTGACATTAAAGCCTTTATGTAGGGCGCGGTGTCTAAATAGGCATCGGGAGACAGCGCCTCGCTGCGCAAGTCTGCGTCTGTGCACGCTACAAGTAAGTCCTCCCACCCGCCATTGTCAAACGGGACCAGGCGGAACAAGGCTTCAGACGCCGGCTGTTGTGGTTGTGGTTGTGGATGGGTCGCCGACATACGTACTGTGTGTATTTCTTTAGTCTTACACAAAATTCTCAATCAGAGAATTCTCCTGCGATACGTGTTTTGCACTTCGTTGCTGTTGGGATCTTCCATGAAAAGGTACTTGGTGGAGTGGCCGTAATACGCGACGAAAAACGGCATCAAGCGCTCGGTGACAAAGGGGTGAAACGTGTAATACGGCCGCCCGCCAATGGCAATCAGCTGCTCGGGCGAGAGATTGCCGCCTTGATAAGTCGAGTCTTGCAGACACAGCTCGGCGAGTTCGGGATCGTCGCGGATGCACGCCATGCATGCCGAAACAAACTCGCAAAACCTGTCAAAGACTGGCTTTTTCGCGATCCAGTAATTGCAATAAAACGGAAGGATGTCGTATTCTAGGCGAGTCTGCGCAGCGCACCCGTCGCCCAAGACGCGCCGCATGAGCAGCTGCCAGATCTTCATAAACCCGGGGTGCCAGCGGTCGGCAAATCTATACAAGGTGTGCGTTCGGCACGCCGCCAACGCAATCACATCATGGTCTGCGTATTTGGTCGCGAGCTTCTCAAAGTCGTATGGAGGAATCTTTTTGGTGTACGAGTACGCGACGTGACCGACGTGCGACAGCGTGCCGGACAGCGCCAGGTCGCCCTTGTGGTAGGCGTCAAAAAGCTGCGCTTCGAAAAAAGGATTGTCGATGGCTGACAGCGCGACCGGGCGGAACAGTGTTGGTTTGATGCGGTGCAAGTCCTCACATACTCTATGAGATTTCTCATCGTGGTGCGTGATCAACATGCAGAGCCTAGCGGTCATGGCGGAACTTTTGTAAACACGTTTTGAAATTTTGGACTTTGTGTATAGTTCGAAGCCTGGTCTTTAAGTGTTCAAGCGTTCGAGCCTCTCATATCAATCATTCGTTCATTCACATCATCATGTTTCTCAATGTCGCAGGCGACACTGGCGACGACACTGGCGATGATACCGGCGACGATACTCTGCCGCCATCTCTGTTCAACATGTTGGACACTCGTGCCGAGATGGGCGGCTGCGAAAGCTCGACCGTGATTTCCGGCGTTTGGATATTGCAATAGTCGATCCTCGACAACACGCCGCGGGCGCGATGCGGGTCGGACGTGCGGTCAAAGAGCGTCTGCGCGGTATCCAAATTATTCTGAAGCAAAGTTTCTTCTAGACCACGCTTAAACTTGGCATTGTATTTTCGAATGATACGCAGCGGCGGATCGAGCTGCATATCCACAATTCGATCGTACGCGACCTTGACCTTTTGCAACACTTCTGTTGGACTCGCGCGATCCGCCGGCTCCAACGTCAAGACATAATCAATGTCGCGTATCAGCATGTAGTAGTCCTTTGAACACAACATGCATGTCTGCGACCTTTCCGACGCCCGGCTATGCTTTAGCAAACTCGTCAAGATACCTGCGCTAAGCACCAGCACGGATGCCACGTATTTGCCGGCCATGGTGTCGTGGAGACCAAAGACGCCGATAGAGGTGCCCGCAGACAAGATGATGGACGGGTATGTCAGAAAATCCGCAATGGTGGAATAGTAATAGTATGACGCCAATTGCAGCCACAAGTTGACGCTCGCTTCTCTGCGCCACGCTTTGAGAATAATTTCCATGGACTCTTTCCATACATTCATATTGCCAGTGTTACTAGTTCCAACAACTGTTGTTGTCGGTATCACAGGTGGAGGAGCGGCCACTGCATCTTGCTCCATGCTTTCTTTTCTCAAGACACAATTATTTTTGCACAACATTTCAATCAAACGCGCATTGCACAAACGACGTGATTGAAAAATGGGTCGCCCTCGGCGTTGCCACCGTTCCCGTGCCATACGAGCGGTCGCGTTCCAAATGCACGGTTCACCAAAGACGTCGGGCATATGTCGGCATGCGCAAGAAACAGCGATTGGAAGAGGCGGCACTGCGTGTCTAAACAAATGCGCGCGGATTCGCGTTGGTGCTCCAAGTACAAGGTTGTGAAAAACCGTTGGTCGTCGGTGGTGTAGTCGAGCGGCTCGTGTGCATGCTCGGCAAACAGGCGCTTCAAGTCGCCGACGTACCCGATGAATGCGCCGCTGTTGAGGTACTTGTATTCCGAGTCGCCGCAGGCAGAGGCAACGTACTCGCATGCGCGGTGCGCATCGGGCCAGCAATTCTTCTCGGCCGAAAACACGATGCGCGCGCCGATTTGCTTGAACCGCGTAAGCACGTCTAGCGCTCGACCCAACACGCGTACATCGTGTGCATCGGTGAACAGCACGATGTCGTCGTCCGGCAGATCGGCAATGAATCGCTGCAAGAGCAAAATTTTCATTCCGTGCCCCACGCCGTGGCCGATGCGCATGCCATCCTCGCACAACACGCGCACCCCGCCGTGCCAGCCCAGATCACGAGCATCGGCACACATCTGTTTTAGCACCGGATGGTCGGCCGAATCGGACACGACGCAGTGGTGCACGTGCGTCACGGGCGAGCCATATAGCGAGCTCGTTGCATTGCGCGCCGCTTCGAGAATTTGGTCGCGCCAGTAGCGCACATCGCTGATCTTCGCATCGCTTTTGGTTTCGCGTCGCGCGCGTTCGGCCGAGGCAATGGCTGCCGGCACGTCGCTCCATGCCGCCACCTCGATCATTTCGGGCACCACCTCCCGCCACCGAGCGCTCCACGCGCTGCGCTTCACCACCGGCGCCACGCCGAGGTACACGCATTCCCAGAAGCGGTGGGTGTCGACGCCCGCGCCGGCCGGACACGTGCAGTAGCGGTACTGCGCGAGCTTGTCCAGGTACGCCGCATACCCGAGCCGCTGATTCTGCCATGTGTACTTTCTCTCCAGCGCGCGTTTCAGCGGCGCCCGTTCTGCTGGGTTGGTGGCGACGTCGCAACCAACGTAACATACTTGTTTTTTCTTTGCGTGTTGGCTTCGCACGACGGCAGCGGCCAAAGCATGCATGTCGCCATGGGGCCAGCCCGAATTGGCAATCCCGATGGGCAAGCACCGCACGCGCGGGTCGGCTACGCTTCGCGCGTTTTGTGCAAACCACGCCACCAGCCCGGTCGGCAGCGCAGCGGCGGCGTCAATATCTACGTTGGCGTCGCTGTTGTGCGTGACCAGCACAAAGCGCGCGTTCTTCGGCGCGTGCTGGCGAAAAAAGTGCGCGGCGCGGTGGGTGGCCATAACATACACATGTACGTGGTCGGCCACATCGATGCATGTGATGTCACCATCGATGACGCGATGCGGCCGGTGCGCGGCGAGGTGGATCAATAGCTTTTCTCCCGAAAAGTACGGGATGTGGTCGGGCAGCTGCGCCGCGCGCGCAACATTGTCGTAATATGAAATGCCGTGCTGTTGCAGCACCGCAGCGTCGTCGGAGTTGGTCGCCACTAGGCGCAAACGGCCGGCCTTGATCGCGGCGTACATGCGAAACAGTGCCGCAGGGTGCAGCCGGTCGCGGTCAAACACCCCTGCGACGGGTCGCGCGTTGCCGTCGTCCTCCTCTTCTTCCAAAAAAGGTACACGGTCTAAAGGCCGTTCTAGTTCCGCTGACCTCGCGCTCGGGCACACCCGACACGTAGACTTTGGCTTTTGCATGAGATTTAATTACATCGTTTCAGCGCGTCATTCTTATACTCTGACAAGCAAAATTAAAAAAATATATGCTCGCGCCGTGAGTTCAAGAACTCATGTACTCGCGAACAAACCGCTCGACCGCGTCCGCTTCCGTGCAGGTGAATGCCTCGCGGTTGCAAGACACGCTCACGCTGTCGAAATACGTCAAGGGCGGCGTGCCCACGCCATATGGCATGTAGGTCTTGATGTGGCTCAAGTCTCTGCATGCCACCGCCAGCGAGTCGTAGCTCACTTGGTTGCTTTCGAACGCATCTTCTTCATCCTCATCGTCGACGTTGTCACCGTCGGTGCAGTAAAACTCGACTCTGCGGATGACGTAGACCGGGTCTTCGTCAAACTTGACGTAGTGCACCACGAGTTCGTCGCGGCCACGCTTGAACGTGGCGCACACGGTCCGCTGCACGTCCTCGTTGGGGTCGAGGTTGTCGATCAAGAACGCCTCGAGGCGCAAGGAGAATGCAAATACATTGTTCCGGTTGGCCATGGTGATGGGCGAGCGGTCATTGTGTAGCTGGCACACGTGATGGTATGCGAGCTGTAGAGTAGTCAAATCATTTTTTGGTTCTCCGATCAATATTTTTTTTGGGGGGGGGGTATATATACACCACAACAACAAATGTGATTGCATGGAAAAATCATCATTCTCCAACATCGTCATCAATGCAATACCACAGAACCACTGTCAGCATTGCATGCGTCTGGCGCGCTGGGGATTCCGCGAGGACGAACCGCTCTTTTGTACTGTCCACAAACAACTCGGTGCCGAACTCTTGTGCACAAATCATATTGAACAACAAATGAAACAATATGGAACTTCTTCCAACCAAGCTCCCAACAATGCGCGACTCGCGATGCGCTGGTCCAACCCGACTTGACTTGCGACTTGCATGCATTCAATCAAGCTTGTCAGAGTACAAGAATCATTTCTCTCTGGTACCTGTATATACAGGTGCGCATTTCTGCATTTGAATGGCGTCACCGACAGTCACCGGCAAAAATCGTCTGGTATACGACGTGTATTCGGGCAACAGTATCGAACGCTGCGACGCGCTCTGGGCCGACATTGCCGACCAGCGCGGGTTCATGAGCCAAAAAGCGGTCGAGACCATGGACAATTTTGTCCTAGGTCATCGGATGCGAGAGTGGAAACCTACTTCATCACATGCTCCCGCAACGCCTTCTTCGTATTGTTACATGTACTACGACCAAAAGCACGGCGTTGTCGATCCGGCGCTTCAAGGTCAGACGTGCGATGCAACAAACCCCATGTTTCAAAAAGATGTTGTCAAGCGCGTCTTTGTCGACAACAACAGAGACCACTCGCACGTGCTTCCGTATGCCAAGTGCGTCGTCGAGGTCGACACCGACAAGACGCGCGGCGCGCAGAGTACGAGCAACCTCGATGCGTTTTGGAAGGACTTTGGCAAGACGCAGTGCGAAGAAGTATACAAGCAGTACATGCAATCATATGATGTGAGAAAGAGCGTTCTTGCTTCATGCAATACCGAACTTTCAGAGTACCGGCGCCTGGTGCCTTTGTACGAAGCGCAGCAAGCCAAGTATCAACAAGCCAATGCCACGCATGTGCAACTACAGACTATGTTTGCTCGATCCAATTGCGCGTTCTTTGGCGGCGACGCGTGTACATCGTCCTCGTCCTCGTCTGCAGTGGGAAGTTTGACGCTCCAGATCAATCAGCACACCACATTGACTACTTCTTTGCAACGCCTCACAAAGTCGAACGCTCTTGTAATGGGTGAATTGACTCAATTGCTGCAAGCGAACAACCAATACATTAGTGACAATGATACATTTGAAAGCCGCATAGTCCAGGCGACATCAAACATCTACGCATGTTGCAATATACAATTGCCGCCCGCAAGGGCTGCTCTTGATGCCGCGTACCAAAATCATGCGCAATTAGTCAACGACATAGCTTCCCTTGACAAGAGACTAGCATTGTGTCTATCGTCATGCAATGTACTTGTGCCCAAGCTAGATGCATTAGAAAATGAAAATGAAAATTACGATAGCATGATTGCAAAGGCCACGCATGCGTATCAAATATGTGAACAAAAAACATCGTACCTTGCGGATAAAGTGGATGCTGCTTCCAAAGAGCTTAAGATCACGCTATCAAAACTTAAAATATGCAAGTCGAACGAAGACAGCTTGAAAGCGCAAAAAAGCATGTTGTACGAAAAGTACAAAGAACTTGGCGCGGAGCTCGACACGTGGGTGCGGAAATGCAAAGAACAACAAGACGTATTGTATACCGATGCATCGATGCGTCTCGCAACGATAAATTCTACAGCGCTTGCTGATGCAAAAAACAATTGTGGCAATCCGGTCGCAGAAATGGACAGCCTTCAAGAACTTTTCCGCCTGAAGAATGACGCGAATAAGAGATTAAGCGATGCACGAATGTTACCGAGTAGCGTACCAATATTGTGCGACGACCCCGACGTGCAACTTCAAATTCAAAAGGACTGTTGCAAAATCCCAGATCCCAGAGCGATCCCGAGGTATAGGTAGTACGCGCCCGATGTCTACTACCGTCAGCACCAAATTCGGTTGGGGAAGAAAGATCAACAGCAGTGCTTTTGCTGTTTTCCGCCCGGTTCGCATCCGTTTTCCTGTACAGGATGATGGTCAAGAACCAAAGCGACTTGTGCAAGTCCTCGGCATATATTATTTTCGAACGTCGTAGTATTGGGAGAATCAATGAGGAGGACGTTGGTACTGACTGCAATAACAATAGGATCTATTATCCTCGTTGCACTCGTTGCTATTGTACTAACCTCAACGCCAAGCAGTATAGCTGAACCATTCCAAACTCGACAACAACCCACGATAGTCACTGCGCCCTTTTTGGACAGATCGATATACGGCTCGTCTGGTGCGGGCATACAGGCATGTAAAATCTTGCGTAAATCATTCGACCCCGTTTCTGACAATTTTGTGGACACGTTTCGTTTGCGCAAGTGGGCACCACAAAGCCAAAATCAACAATCGGGCACTTACATGCAAGGAATCAAAGACAAAAAGCAATTTTGTTACTTTTTCACCAACAGTAATGACATTGTCGATGAACGTACGGGCGAGCGCTTGGCCCCTGTCCTGGATCCGATCAGTTCGGTCGCGGCGTGCGACAAGTCGAGCTCCTTGTTTGCTGGCACACCCTTTATCGACAAGGCCTTTATCGACACGTCGCTCGATGCGTCGCATACACTGCCGTACTCGAAATGCGTGCTCCAAATCGATCCTACGAAAATAAACAGCGCATCCTTGTCGAACTTTTGGACGCAAATGAATGATTCGTCGTCCTCATCGGCCTTTTGCAAAGGTTATTTGGCGACTGTTTCCAAAGAGATCTCACGTGTTGCAGCGGCAATCGATGCATTGCACCGCGCGTTGCTACCATATCGCGTAAAATACGCGTCCCTGGACGCATTGCAAAAACGCATCCAAATGCTGACGGCCCAAACGCTTGCCCTGTCCGGTACTCAGAACCTTCGGCTCGCAGATCAACTGAGCGAATTGCAAAAAAGTATCAGCCAGTCCAACCTACTATATGGCGGTTCCAATACGCTACTTGAGTCCAAGGTTGTCAATCTAGACGGGCTGCTGCGGACACGCGTGTCTGAACGCGATGAGCAAGCGATGCGGCGCGACCTTTTGATTCAGGACTGGAACGTGTTAAAAGCACGTTCCGCTGAGTTAGCACGTACAGACACTGCATGTGCCAATGCACTACAGGATGTATTGCAAGAAACTAAAAACGTCGATGACGAGAACAATGCACTGAGCAAGCAATATACTGACATTGAGACACGTTTCTATACATGTAGACGCGAGCTGCAGCAACTGGAGGAACGTTACACGGACGCGCTAGTGAATAATGATAAGTTGGCCGCAGCGAGTCAAAACATCGTGCGCATGTCGCGCGAATGCTCCGATGCTTTGCAAAAATTGCAAATAGACGAAGAGGTTGTAAACAATAGTTTAGTGACCGCAAATACGCAATTGAACACGTGCCAGACCGAAGTCGCAAAGACCCTTGTCGCGGTGCGCGGTTTAGAACAATCCATCGCCGCCTTGTACGACGAAATTGCAGATGTCAAAAAACGGTGTAGGAACCAGCAGGTAATTGTAGAAAATAAGTTGCTGGACGCGGACCAAAGCACGGCACAAATGCTGATCCGTACACAACAACAGGTGTGTGCAGCGGCGATCAGTGTGCGGAAAAGAAGGACTGAACTCCTTGCCGAGATATCAAGTATCAATGACTCAGTCACACAGTCTAAGGGTGCGGCCGAGAGTTGCGACAGAAAGATGCAAGTATGTGGTTGCTACTCGCGTGTAGGCGCTTTTGCATGGAACGATCATGGTCGAGAAGGAGGCTATGCTAAAACAACGACCGGTCGAATCGATGAATTGCGCGGCATGATCAAGTTTATCAAGCAAGGCAATAGGGACGCGACAGTAAAGCTACGATGGAGACAAAACAATGGCTTACTCACTGGAATGCATACATTTATACGAGACGACAGAGAGGCGGGTAGCACATCAAAAACGTGGGTCCTAGTAGCGGGAGATGTATCCCAATATTCAACATTTACCGAGCTACACGTTTACTATAGACTGCCAAACGATTGGCGCCCGCCCGAGTGAGTGAACATGAACATCAAGCTCCAAACGGGAGCCCATGCGAACAAGTCCCGCTACACCCCCCGCCTTGCAACAACGCGCTTTTTTTCTTTGCCGAGTTGCTATTGATGGTTTGGACGATGTGGTCCACGAGTCCGTATTTTTTACAATCGGCGGCGCTCAAGATGATGTGCTTGTCGAACAGAGTCTTGAGCAGCGCCTCTGGCAATTTCGTATATTCGCGCAGTAGCGAGATGAGGACTCGTCGCAGCGACTCGGTGTTGGTCTTGATGTCGTGATAATACCATGTCGGAAGGTGCCGGTGGTCAAACACGAGCCTCACCGATACATATGTGTTTTCGTACATTAAACGCTGGTGCGACATGATTACAGGAATCGCTTGTAAGATATCAATGTTGGAATCGATTACTCCGATGACAGGCACGGGGGACAGATTGATGCGCGGCATCAAGGTGGCGGCATCAAACCACATGAACGTTTTGGGCGTCAGATATAGATTAGTGTGCAGAACGATTGGTGCCGGCTTCTGCTCATCTGATTCGCCAATCTCAAGAACGTCTTGCAGGGGCTTTACGATGGACAACATGGGATGTTGTTCACCGTTGTTCGTCGCTGCCCCGTTAGTACTACTGTTTGAGCGCTCGATCGCGTTCTTGTAATTGAAAATATGCGTATAGTCGTCCGACCATTTTCGCGGATCGCGCATCGAGTTTGTATTAAATTGCTTGTCCCACGTCTTCCATGTGGCTTGCACAGCCCGCCGCGGCAAGGTGAGCACGCGGTCGATCACGCGGTACTTGGCGCACGTTGACGCGTCCATGAACAGATCGCGGTGCAGCATGTCTTTCAGCAGAGCCTCGGGCAGCTTGGTGTGCTCACTGTATATACGGTAGTATTCGCCGACCAGCTTTTGCATGTATTGGTTTACCAAAAACACGTGCTCGGACTCTTTGATGCGATCGCCTGCATTAAAGATCATGGACCCTTCGTGAATCATGCAAAAATTGAAGCGATGCATGACGCGGTACGGTGCAGCGATCAGCATCGGCGTGATGGCGCTGCACGCATACCCGTCGACGACCACTGCGACGGGCACTTTGATCTCTCTGAGAAAATTAAGCAGTGCGATCCCGAGTTCCGCGTCGCCGCCCGGCGAGTGCAAGTGTATGCAAATAGGTTTTTTGGGTTTGGTTGGACCATCACTATTGGCGGCGGCGCTCGAAGAATTTTTGGTTTTCATTACATCATTTGGCTTTTTATTAGCTTCGCCGAGCGCGGTCCGCAGCGCATGCACGTTTGCTTGATCGACATGGCCATAAAAATACACATGCTTTGCATTTGGGCCATAGAACTCATGATCCTTCCACTTGCCAAAAAACTTGCGGCAATAGGAAATGTAAGACGACTTGCTTCGATTTCCCGTCATGATGGTTCATATACTCAAACTGAATACATTATTCGATCCGGCGGTTGAAAAAAAGTATACTCCAACATCAAGTCGCATCATTCTTAATTTTCTTGTGGCACGCGTGAAGGAACGCTCGGATCAAGCACCTCGGTGGCGGATCGATAATGTCGTCTCCGAGCGCGCGCACCAGCTTTTCCGCGACCTTTGGGTCGTCGACATTCGCAGTCACGTATGCGCGCGCCTCGGATACGCGATATGCCTTGCGCTCTCCGCCTTCTTCGCCGCCCTCGCCGGCTCTCTTCTTCTTGCTGCGACTTGCTTTTTTGGTACTACCGCCACTGTTGCTATCATTTTGTTGTTGGAGGATGACGCCACCACCGCCCTCCGCCACCGCCAAGCCAAGCGCCGAGCGCTGCAACTCCTCGCACAACTCCTTTTGTTGCTTGAGGCTCTGTTCTAGCGCGCGAATGCGCTCCTCCATGGATATGACCACGTGCAAAGGGGGTTGTGGTAGTAGATCTTTGCTTTTGGAATCATCACTATCAAGTTCTTCTTCCACCAGATCTTCTTCTACCATTCGTTCCTCTGCATCGTCAGCATTATTTTTGTTTACGGTGACTACAGGGATGGCCATGAGTGCTGCAATATCATCCATCACAAGCCGGGGATCTGCGACACCCACAGTCGTGTCAGCGCCAAGGTGTTGAACCAGATCTTCGGACATTTCTTTTCAAGATACAACCAGAGAATGAGAGACTGAGAGACAAATGAAGCGGAAATTTGTTACACGGAGCTTTTGATTGAATCAAAGCCAGTGCTTGTGCTTCTTTAAGTGCGCAACGAAATGTTCTTTGAATTTAGAATTTAGTTGCGCTCGCCGCGGATGCGCCTGGCCAGGGTCATGTCCTTGGGCATGATGGTCACGCGCTTAGCGTGCAGTGCGCACAGGTTGGCGTCCTCAAACACGCCAACCAAATACGCCTCGGCAGCCTCCTGCAGTGCCAGCACCGCCTGCGACTGGAAGCGCATCTCCTGGCCCGCGACCTCAGCTGCAATGTCGCGGACGACGCGCTGGAACGGCAGCTTGCGGATGAGCAGGTCCGTGGACTGCTGGTACTTGCGGATCTCCCGCAGCGCCACGGTGCCGGGGCGGTAGCGGTGCGGCTTCTTGACAACGCCCTTCTTGGTCAGCGCAGAGGGGTGCTTGACCGTCTTGGAGGGCAAGTCGCCGCGGCGCGGGGCCTTGCCGCCCGTGCTGCGGCGAGCCGTCTGCTTGGTGCGCGCCATGGTGTGTTGGCACGTTTGCAGCAGAGGAGAGAGTCAGAGGAATGTGGCTCGAGAGAGTATGGTGCACTTTGAGCCAATGACCGACTCTTTATACTCCCGGCGCGATGCGAGAAATCGCATTGTAGTACAATTGTACTGCATGTACCGTACACCACCCACCATGCTCGCGCCGATATAATCCGATGCCCAGAACACACATGCACCATTTCTCTTGCGCAACAAGCCAAGAAGAAACAACAAAAAATGTCGCCACTGTGCTCGCTCTCGTATGTCATGTGGATCAATCACAGCCGGCGCGAGTATGTGGTGTTTGAAGGCAACGACGTGCCGCTGCAATGGCTATTCTACGCTGCGCTCGGGCGCTGGGACTTTGTCAACGATGCCATTGTGTCGCACGTCCGCCACTCGTTCGATGATTTCGATGTGGTACCTGTCCGCGCATACTTGAATGTGCACGCGTTGTGGACGCAGCTCCCGTTGCTGCTCCACGGTGGCGCAAAAAATGTTCGTGCAGTAGAGGGGTACGATCCCGTGTCGCACGCCACCTACTTTTGCATCAACAACACCGAAACCCGCCAACGCTTGTCCGCCGCACAGTTCGCGTTTGTGGATGCGCTCAAGGAGCGAACCGCTAACCCCGACGCTGCGCCAGTGCTCTTTCAAGAAGCACTCGCAATGTATTTTTTCTTTATGAACAATGGTGGTGCTGCCACGTTGTCGCGAGTGTTGTCGGCATCAGCAACATCGCCTGCGCTACTTGCTGCACCCATGGTGGTGACGACGATGATCAAAACGGAATGATTTTTTCATGGCCAATCGTCGATGTGATGTGAGGACAAATGACATGTTTGCGTTTGGTCGAGGAAAAGAAAGTGTAACAAAAAATCGCTCAGATCTCGAGTCTCTCACCAATCAAGCACAAGGCTTGAGCCGCATGCTCCATGTAAATGAAAAATATGTGTGTATATCAATATACAAAACGTACAACTTCATGGCTTTTTTGCTTGCTGTACTCGTCGTGATGCTGCTGGCAGCGGCGCTGGGCGTGTCGACGTGGCTTGTGATCCGTGAATTTGAACGCGTGAAAAGCCGCGTGTCAAACGAAGTCGACGCACGAACTTCTCTAGGAAAGACTGTGGATGCGCAGACCAGCGCCTCGTCCAACGTTGTTGCAGGCATCAATGCTGAACTGAAGCGCCTAAAGACGGTCGATGAAGAGATTTCTGCGTCCCAGGCCGCTCGTATTAACTCGACATACACAAGCACTATGGCGTCGGTCGACAAGGTCGCGACTCGTGTCACCGGGCTGGAATCCGTGATGGGTGTCGTGGTCGAGGCCGGCCTTTTGGGCGCTTCGCTGATCGATTCGACGGCCGCAGGCACTTCGGCGACGCTGTCGTGGAGCAACCTGACGGCGTCAAACCTCACCGTGGGTGGCTCGATGTCCTTGTCGAATGCCACGATTCGTCCCGGCGGCGCATTGACCATCCAAGGCGCCACGAACAATGCTGTTCGTCTCAGTGGGTCTGCAACCCAGGGCCTGGTCGTGGATGCGCCGGCCGCTGCGACGAGCGACTTCTATGCAAGGCGCATTCTTGGCCAATCGCTAGGTCTAGCGGCACCTGGAACAGGCACTGCGACATTGGTGGGAGCGACGGCGTGCAATGTCGACGGGTGGCTATTGCGCAATGCAAACACCGCTGGCACAGCGTTTGACGCAACCGTGCCGCGCGCCAAAGTGACGTCGCAGTTGACGATGGGTGCTGCAAACACTGTGCAACTGACTAGCGACTCGACGACCGGGTTGAGAATGCGCAACCCGAATGCCGCTGCGAGCAACGTGTTTGATGCAACGGCCGACCGCGTCAGGATCGATAGATCGCTAAGGGCGGGTACTGTTAATGTCATCCCCGACCCGGCAATGGGACTGGTCTTTGCCAATCAAGCTACCACAGTCGCAGAGCCAACCGACCTGTCTGCTTCAAGAATAACCGTGTCAAGGAGGCTCGCTCTCGGCTCAGCGGCTCCGCTGACTTTCTCGAGCGCAAATGGTAGTTACAGCCTCGGCGCAGACGAGGGCGGCGCCAACATCTCTACTGTCAGCGGCACGAGCACGTTTACATTCAAGTCGCCCGGCGGCGCGCCAATCGTGACGCTCAATAATGCGGGCGTGTCGACCAATGGGGGCGCGGTGTGTGTGCCAACTACCGCTGGAACGAAGAACTGCCTGTCATCTACCGGCGTGAGCACGACCGGTAACGTGTGTGTGGGCGGCACGTGTTTGAACGAATCTGACGTATCTAAACTCAAACTCCTTGTCGACACGGTTCTACAATGATTTATTTACACAATTTTTTGCGACTTGGACTTTCAATGCCACCAACCAACATTGACACATGTTGCAGCGCCACATTCGATTCAACGCTCATCAACGAAATCCGACCTTGATTTGATTTTTCCGCACAATTCTTTGCAAAAAGAAACTCTACAATTCATCAAGCTCATCAAACGCCTCGTCGAGCATCTCATTCGCCACATCAATCTCGGGAGCGATCGGCCGCACGCGCCGCCTCAGCACCATGCGCAGCGCCTTGTCCGCATCATCGGGGGCGATCGCGCGGTCGATCGCCACGCACTCGTCCGCGGCCTTGCTGCGCGCGATGCGGCGGCCCGAGTTGACAAACGCACCCTCAATCATGGATAGCAGCACGGTCCGCACATAGTCGTTCAAGCCGGGGAGCAAGTCCAAAAACCTTTTGATCGCCGGCTCATCGGCAAAGAGCATGTTGACGTGCGTCGCGATGAACCGCACCATGTTGTCAAACGCCGGCTTGCCCGGGTTGCCGGTCTGCACAATCTGCTCGATGATGGTGAACACGTGCGCGCGCAGCTGCTCGACAAAGTCCTCGTACTCATCTTTCAGAAACACGTAGCGCGGCGGGTGGGTGACCGTCGGGTTGACCACCTTGATGGTGACCTCGGTCTCTGGCGCGCGGTCGCGCACAGACACGGTGCGCTTGCGCTGGCCCTCGTAGCTCGTCGTGATTCTGGTGTCCCAGCCGATCTTGGTGCGGGCGTAGGTGCTCTCCAGCACCATGAAGCACGTCACGTCCGGCAGCAACAGGCCGGCGAGGTCCAGGCTGCGGAACATGTCCTTGAGGCGCAAGAACTCAAAGAGCGCGATGAACTGGCCGCTCAGCTCCTTGTTGTCCTTGACAAACGCGTTGATCTCTGTCATCGGGGCGGGCTTGTACATTTTGGCGCACAGCTCCAAGAACACCGTCAGGCCGGCGTCGGTGATGTTTGTGCTCGTCAGCCGAATCGGAATCTCTGACAGGCGCGAGCCCTGAATGAGGATGCTGTCGGCGACCAGACCAAACATGCTCATCATCATGTCGGTCGATGCCTCGGCCGTGACCGGCGGGGCAGTGTCGCCGTCTGCAGCGGGCACAACGAGACGGATGGTGGACTGGTCCATTGTTGTGAAGGCTTCGGAGGGAAGGCAAAGAGCAGAGAATGGGGCGACCATGGCATGCGAGGCGCTTTATATACTCTCTGGGCGGTGCACAAGTACTATAACGTCGTACCAATTGTACTCCGTTTGTACTGCACTTTCGAGTCTGACCAAAAATTGATTATAGCATTTTATCAAAGTGCTCACTGTAGTATACAGAGCTCATTGATGTCATTGATATTTGACATTGTCGCTGACATGGCATACTGTTCCGATGAAGTCCACGAGGCCGTCAAGCGCGCACTCGACTTGCAAAACCTGGATATGCTGGCCGTCATCTTTCGGCGCAAACATGGCGCCGATCAGATCTACGAGTACATGTATCTCTGGGAAGCCAAGAATCCGGTCAGGCTGGCTTTCACCGACAATTCAGCCGACGAGCCCTGGAACTACGATGTCGCGGGCTATTTCGAAATCTTGATCTTGCACCGCACACGCAGCGGCACAGACGACAACGACGCCAACCGCAAAGTTGTGCGCAGGCTGAGGAACGCTCTCAAGCGTCTCACTCACAACCGCTATCCCGTCTATGTGCGCGCTGGTCATGCCGCAGTGGCAAAATCGACCATTTGAGTCAATGACCCATTTTTCTTTTGATTCGTCCATGAGAATTTTACACAACAAAGAATTGGGCTCCGATGTGCACGTGCACAGAGCGGTCACGAGCTACTGTACAAAACTCTGCCGATGCCGCATTCGTTCAGCGCGCGCATGCAGTGTGGACATGGCAGCGACATCTTCATTTCGTTGTTTTTATCAATGCGCACCACAATCAGCGTGCACGCCTCCAAGTACTTGCGACCCCTTCGCTTGATTTTGCTGAGCGCATCGATCTCAGAGTGAATGGAGAACGCGTGGGCCATAGGAAACTGTGTGTAGTGGTTGTGGCCCTCGCTCACGATGCGATTGTCCTTGACGATGACGCATCCGTGTTGTTGCAACAACGTGGATTTTCGCGCGAGTCGAGCGGCGCGTTGACAGAACGGGTCGTCCGCATTCAACTTCATCAAAAGTTTCTCTCTACCGATGAGTAGCTGTATGTATTTGGTTTGCGTGTCTGCAAGCTACCGTGCAAAGCTTCACATGCCTTCAAGTATGTGTAAAAGATCGCTGGCAGAGGCGCGCTTTTGAGGGTGTGTCTGGAGAGCGCTGTGTAGAAAATGTACTTCTTGAGGCGTGGCCATTAGTGGAATATCCAGTACATTATTGTTTAAGAATTGAATGCTCTTGCCGTACAGCAGTAAATGAGCCAACACGCCCAGCGTCCAGATATCATTTGCCACGTCTTCACCGACGCATCCTAGGTTGGCCGAGCTAAAGTCGACGAGTTTAAACCTGCCGTGCTCGACCGAGTACGCCACATCGGTGGGACGAATGCCGCCAAGGACTACGCCATTGGAATGGCAGAAATCAATTCCAGATAGAATGCTATGCAGCGCATGCAGGCGAGATCGCCAGGACATGCGGCGTTGCGACATGGCTTCGAACAATGTTCCTCCGTTGCATAGCTCTTGGATCAAAAAAACGTTGTGATCATCATAGCACACGTCGTGTAACATTGCTATAGAGGAATGACCGCGAACTGCAGTTGCGCATTCTACCTCATTAACAATGAAGTTGATCGGGACTAGCCCCCTTGCAATGTTCTTGACCGCATACGATGCGCCACCGTCTTCTTTGTCACTACGCGCAAGATACACGACCGCGCCGTCTTTACGCATATCTATCGGGCGAAGGACGCGGAAGCCCTTGCGTTCCAGCGCCTTGAAGTTTGCATTGAGGTTTTGTCCACTTGAAATATGGTTGTTGTTGAGCAGCATATATGTTTTTGCTATCAGATTCGCATCAAACACCTTGTCATACACCAACACAAAAGTTTTGTGGAAAACCCAGTTGTCAACGTCAACGCGTCGATGTTTTCCACATGTCGTAGTTGGCATGTACGGCTTGCAGCATCCATTCAAATGCGGTCGGTTCTTTTTCAGCAAACAATGTAAACATCGGTAGCGCGAGGTACTCGAAGAAATCGGGCTGCGTTTCAGATATGCTCGGCAGCGCGCGGTCGCACATTGCGCTTGGCGGAATTCCGCGCGTCTTTTCAAAATCGCCCTGGCAAAACATTTCTTCTTGCAAGACCATCACCCATTTGCGGTGCAAGTCGGGCGGATATGTCAAGTGTGACATGTCGGCTGCCTTGAGAACCATTTGCAGCAGCAGCATCGTGTCTTGCAGAGGTGCACCAGTCGGTTGCATGCGGAGTTTGGTCAATATTGAAAAGTGCTTGTTCATGTCGGTATGCAAGACCAAAGATATGACGTAATTCCGAAACATGCGTTGCTCTTCTATCGGCCAGTGTTGAAAGAATTGGAATTCGTGTTTGGTCATCAAATGAAATGCAGATGCAGAGTGGTGCTGCTCTTGCGGACAAATATCGTTGTATATGATTGCCAGTGGCAGCTGCAAGTCGACGATACATTTATTTGAAAGCCCCATATGTTGATAGTCGTGGATGGCCGCTGCGATGATGGTTGCAAAAAGAATGATATTGTTGTTGCGGACATTATTGTAGTTGTCGTTGGACAATCCAATCTTTTCGACAGCGCGCCTTTTGAACAATATGTCGTATACGCTGACGACTACACACGATGCGTGCAAAGCATTGTGATAGGGGCGGCGCATCGAGTACCCCGCTTCGATACGCATCAAAAACGACGCCAACCTATCGCTTGGTATTCGAAGCGCTTCTAGTAGGCCGGTGCTCTCTATAATCACAAATGTAATTTTCGCGAGCATGTTTTTACAGCCACTGTTTTGGTAACACGTCCATGCATCGAATGCCGACAGATCACCTTCGAGGACGGCCTCGATCTTGCGGATGCTGCTTTCACTTTGTGCTCCTGACGGCTCGTTAAACGCGCAAAGAGCTTCCTTGCATACTCGCCGCTGCAGTACGCGCGCGTCTATTGCGGGCCGTTCTTCATCCGCCGCCGATGCCATGCGGCGGTCGCCCACAAAACACGACGTCAAACCGCCTTGCACGCGCTTCCAGTTCCGTTTTTCCCTATCCATGTTGGCGTCGCCGCCGCTTTGATTCTTGGATGTCCATATGTTGAGAGAATCAAACATGTGTTGTAACCGGGATCGCTGGGTGGGCTCGACGCCCTTCATAGCGTGATTACTTTGCGCTTCCGCGATGCTGCTCAGTGCCAACGGCTGATGTAAAGACTCGAATGGGCGCGTCTGTATGCCGCTGCCAGTATACGCTTCGCTTTGGGCGCACACGGCCTTGACAAAGCGCGCGTGCACGGCAGGCACTTGCGCTCCCGAAGCGATCATATCGAGCATTCGCATGATGATGTCGAGCGGCGTGTCTGTTGCATTGACTTGGAATGTGCTGTTTTTGTTCTTTGCATCGCTGCTCCTCTCCAATGTACCCGGTGCCGTACTTGGGCTCTTGTCCATCGTTTTTGATGTACTACTACCAATCATCGCACTCGGTTGTGGGAGCGATAACTCTTGAAAGAGCATCAAGTGTTCCGAATTCACCCGCACATCATCGCTTGTCAGACCGCCACCATTCGAGCTTTGCCGAATGACAATGGGTCGCACTATCAACTTGACGATCTCGTTGGATTCCTCCACATCATCGTCCTTGAATAGCATACGGCGCGGGCATGTGATATGCAGTACCCGGTCCTCATTCTCAATGTGCGCGTGTATTTTCATCGCGGCGGCATCATTTTCGTCCCTGGTGCTGCTGCTCTCGAAACTGGTGCGCGGATTGGTCTCGTTGCGCTCTAAACTAGTGCGTGCACCGTTGGTGTCAAGGCTGGACCTCCGCGAGCCCTCCCCAAAGTACGACGATCGAGCTTCTGTGTTGGCCCAACAGACACCGCGGGTCTTGGTCGAGTAGATCCAGGCGGGCGTCACCAGCGCGTCAAGGCCGCGGAGTTCTTTGAGCGTGAGTTCTTGCAAGGCCGTCCCGTGCGTGTCTACGACTTGTACACTATATAGTTCTGGGTCTTTGTCGTCATTACTATTTGACATTGCAATGTTGATTCATTACCCTTTGCTGGCAAAAAATGTTTGCATGGCGATCAACCGCGAAAAATTGATTGGCGTAGATTTAAGTGTACCCATACCTCGTTCAAAGCCTTACAATCCACACAAGCCATATACATCCCGTGTGCTTTCTCGATCCCATTCGGTCCAACCCCACACCTACTCCGGCTACCATGCAGCAGTTTGCGCGCCAACTTACCGTTCGCGTCCCTCGCCTGTCACCGCGCAACTTGCGCGACGGCAGCGTGCGCTTCCCTTACCAGGAAGCAAACTCGATTGTCTTGGGGCGGAGCGGGGCCAATATCGACAAGTTGCGCCAGACCCACGGAAAGATGTTGACGGATATCAAGGTGCGCATTGCCTCCAACGCAACGCCGTGCTTTGATAGTGATATCAAGCTGTTCATCGATCACGATGATGACGCTGGTATCAAGGCGCGGATTGTCATCGTCCCCCGGGACGACGCGGCCTCGCCATCCTTTGACACGGTCATTGTAACGGTCAGTGCAAACGGCCAGCCACGCGCCAAGGGAGCGTTTCTGACGCTCTTTCACCGCGTGCGCACCATGTACTGCTCCGCACTGGACTTGGTCGGCAAGAAGAGGTCCGAGCGCATCGATGCCGAGGACTATTCTACCGACCTGTCCATCGTCTCATGCAGGCCGCCGCCTCTGGACGATGACCTCAGCTTTCCCAAGTTGAGCGCATAGAGAACGAAGAACCCTCCCCAACGGATGCCATGGCTTGACTGTTTTTTTCTTTCAGCGTGTGTCATTGCCCGCCGATGCAATCCATACCAAAAACAAAACAGCAAAAAATATTTAAAATCACCCCATGATTTTGAAATTAACGTCCGCATATCTTATGATAAAACCGCAGACTACTACTACATGTTGTCCGTTCTGCAGAATCCTCCAGCTCGCGCATACGCCGATACATCGTTTGTGTCGGAGATCCCCAATCTCGTGGTCAACAATCTCGTCTCATACGCCGATGCCGCTGTCGGTCCAGTGGATATGAAAGTCGGCGCCTCGTCCAATGTCGTAGTCGAGGCGGCCAACAACGTCCGTATGTTCATGGGCAACAGCGGGACATTGAACCTTTTCAACACGGTCTACAACTCCGCGACAGGTGTCCGGACAGATACCGAGTTCCTCAACGCCCGTTATGCAAGCAACACGACCACATTGCGCGCGCCACAGCACTTTTCACTGCAAAGCGATTCACCCGTCACTTCAGCCACATACAGCGTCGGCACGCTCGTGACGCGCCAAGTGAACAACAAGCAGTTGTTCGATACCAGCGCACCGGAGGGCTTTTGGTTCACCGACCAGGTCGCCGTTGATGGCAACGTGACATGCGGAAATAATATATTTGCGCTCGGCGGTATGTACGCCAACAACATGAACCTGTGGCAGACACGGACGACGTCAAACATGGAAAAGGTCGGCTATGGCTTCACCATCAATGACAAGGATCAGTTGGAGCTCATCAAGTATACGCGTTTCCAACCAAAGTCCACAGGAGAGGCTGCAATCGATGTGACCAAGCGCATCGCCGTGTTTGGCATGGCGCAGATCAAAGAGACCGATACCAACGACACGAGCTTTCTTGCGTTTGACGCGCTCAATGGCGTGGCCCTGTCCAATGCAAATGGTACACTGTCTATGATCGGTGGTGGCAGCGGCGGTAGCGGTGGCGGCACCACGGGAACTGCATCGCAGTGGGCCGACGGCGCGAATCTGTCGATTTCGTACGTCACTGCCGACCCAATGCAGGGCTACGTTGGCATTGGCACGTCAACGCCCGAATACAAGCTGTCGGTGGTGGGCACCATCCACGCCACGCACGATATTTTGGCATCGTCCGATTCGCGTCTGAAAACCGAGTTGCAGCGTGTTGAGAACGCCGTGGATAAGACGCTGACCCTTACCGGGTACACGTACTCGCGCATCGACGACGACGTACCCGCACGCTACGCCGGCTTGCTGGCTCAAGACGTCGCCGCGGTGCTACCCGAAGCCGTGAGTGAAGACCAAAAAGGCTATTTGAGCGTCGCGTATGGCAGCTTGGCGTCTCTGTTTGTGGAGGCGATCAAAGAACTGCACCAGCGCGTCGCGCAACTCGAGCAAGCTTCCGCCGCCGTGTAGAAGAAGAACAATATTTTTCACAACAAAACTTTTTCACCCGTAGAACTATATAAATCTTTTCTCTCATACTCACACAACAACAATGGCTCTGTCGCCTCAAGCCATGACAATCGCAGTCGTGTATGTGATATTGACGTTTGTGAGCACCGGAATCGCAATCACCCAAGACGGATTCGGTGTGTCTGTGGTCCTCGGCTTTCTGTTTTCGAGCTTGTTCATCGCATTGGTAGTGTACGACACGTTGTGCCTGACGCAAGGCGACTGTGGCGTATGGAGCTGGATTCGAACGGCGCTGTACCTGATTGTTCCAACCATCGCACTGATCGTGTCCATCTTTTTGTTCGTGAATCGCAAGGAACAAAAGTCAAGCGATGGCATCGTAGTATTGTACGACGCGTCGAGCATGGGCGTTCGCGAAGAGACGACAACGTAGAAAAAAATAGTGCAGGTGTTCACACCATCGTGCGCTTCAAGCGCCTGACGCACAGCAGCATCTGCGGGCACGCCGCGGCGTATCGCCAACGTTCCTGGATGAGGGCCGCAGCGCGGTCCTCGACATACGACTCGGACTGCATGCGGGACCATGCTAATTCGACATCGTGGCCTAGGCGCATCGTATCTTGGTTTTCCAGACCAAAAATATAAGGCGTCGTAGGGAGCTGCCCGTGATAGCTGTGCAAGTTCATTACGTTGTCGAACGCGGCCCGGTCACCGTTCGCGACGGTTTCCAGGATGCGAAGCGTGATGTCGCGGCGCACGTCCTTCTGCACGCGCTCCCGCCAAGCCTTTGGCATGAAGCCAGAGTACTGCGGGGACACGGTCAGCATGCGGCGCACGTAATACATGGCAAACACGGCTTGCTTGGCAAGCGGTAGCTCGCCAAACGTCAGCACGCAGTCCGACGGCCGAATGACCAAAGGGAGCATGCGACCGCGCATACGAGAACGCATTTTTTGCCTTGTACGCTTGCAGCACACATAGGAGAGTGCGTCGGTGGTGGTCGGCTACCATGTATGCGCATATCAATTTTTTCAAAAGTAAAGTACAGCATCGAAGACATGACAGATTGTCATTTCGACAGATGTTTTTCACACCCAAGCTTCTTTTCTGTCGACTTTTGTGGTGGCCGGCATTGACACTGTCGAAACAGTTGTTTCTTTAGCGGGCGGCGTAGCCGCGCCCGTCGATGTTTCCGCGTGTTGTGCACCAGCATCGTCGACCTTGTCATCTGAAACAGGTTCAATAGTATGCTGATCTGTTTGTGTTGTACTCTTGTCATCACTTGCACTTGTGACAGCAGTGACTTGAGCTGCTGCACTGCTGCTATTTGCCGCATCCTGATTTGTACCAGTGCCTTGTGTACCCAATATGGTTGTGATATACTTGGGATGTGGTGATTCTGTCATTCTTGGTGTACCTGTCTTGTCAATGGCATTGGGATCGGGAGTACGCGGCGACAACGACGACGACACACTAGTATCGAAAGATCCTGTGCCGCCCGCAACAACACTGGCTGCTGCATCGAGAACCTGCTCAAGCGGAGCGCCGATGCCCGTCGCCAGATCCTTGAAAACAGTGGTCAGTAGCGTCGTGAGCAGCTTTGAGCTGAGAGCGTTGGGATCGGCCAAGTGTACCTTGACGCCACGCCGACCCGACAACAGCGTCTGATACAACGGATCGGATGTCTCACTTTGCCACGTACAGCTCACGCGATCAAATGTGCAAAACTGGCCGCGATGAACATACAACGCCGTGTGAGCCTCTGGGCGCATGATCCACGTCGGCGCGTCTTGTGGTTTCACCGTGCTTGATTTGTACGAGTACAATTCTACCGCTGCCGGGAGACTCTCACTGGACTCGAGCACATTTTCTACCGGCACGTAATACAACTGTGGCGGAGAGAACGCTTGAGGCGGATCCACAATGAACCATGCCTTGGTAAAGTAACAATATACCACTCTATCTCTCAAAGCGAGCGGCGTCTTGGCAGCGATGGCTGCGGCGACTTCGGGCGGCGCAGTAAAGGATCTAGTTTTCACGCTGTGGTGCAGCAGCACCCAGGCGCCTGTTACAACATCGTAGGTGAAGAAAAAGTTTGCCGGATCGCCAATCGCGCTATTTGCCGGCAGCAGCACCTTTGGCGGATCGTTGACCAAGTCGTAATCCAATTCGCTTGGAATCCCGCTTTGAAGCTTTTCAAGAATCGCTGGACTAATGATAGTGAATTTTCCATCTTTGTTGGGAGCACCGCCATCCGCGCGACGACGCAAAGTGCTCAACGGACCTTGACTCATCACGCCTTTTCATATACCTATAGTTTGATGACAAAAAATAAAGTGATTTGACGCACCCGCCATTCCACAGTTGAGCAGTCTGAGTCTGAAATGAAACATCGAATAAATGTTGGCAAAAAGCCATGGCGGTGTTTAGACATTCAATGATGGCGGCGCTTGAAATCTGTCCAGTCTAAAGGCTGCAGCGAATCGCGTTCTTTTTTATTGAAACCTGCCAATCAAATACAAAACATGGGATGCGTTTGACGAGTTGTAAATAATTCCTAAAAGAAAGGTACATAAAGACAAACTGTCAATATCATTTCAACAAGCAGCTATTAGACGAAACACATCAATGCAATGCCGCTCCTCAAGATTTCCGCTGCTGCCCGGGAGCTTGGTGTGTCCAAGAGTGTGCTACGGGAATGGGACAAAGCTGGCAAGATCGAGACCGTGCGCAG
>JACCDX010601055.1_pt1 | contig 41457 bp, 39 predicted proteins | sample 7449681 | NCBI WGS metagenome assembly JACCDX01 (sample SAMN15323450, study PRJNA562643) | freshwater metagenome | isolation source: river surface water | place: USA:Blue River Watershed | collected 2017-08-18
GATTTTTTTTCACTGCTGACTTTGCAAAGAGTATTGGTGCCGGGTTTGGCGGAAAAAGAAATTTCCACCGATGAATTTTGAGTGATGGGATTCTGCCAATTGATATCGAGCAAGTAGACTTTCATTTCACTGGCGGAGACGGGGACGAGTTCGGTGTGGAAAGCTCCAGGCATGCGAATGAAGCCTTTGTTCGGGCCGGGTTTGTCTTCGCCGTGCCCGAGAGCGTGCAAGCTGAAAAGAGAAACAAGAGTCAAGCCAAGTGCTGCTAGTTTTTTCATCTGCAAAAATCCTTTGTTTGGAGTGATCTCAAAGGAAATTTTTGAACGAAATCAAGACTGATTCAAAGTCTTTTTCATCTTTGTTTCGACACAGTGGGGAAAGGCAAAAAGCCCTGCCGGTGAAAGCAGAGCTTTTTGGGTGATTTCAAGTTTTGCAATTAATTGCGACCGAAGACAGGATTCAAAGGATCGCTGCCGTCCACGTACCAGAACTCACTGCGACCGCCAGTGCCGGTCCATGTGGTCAAGTCAAACTCAGCTGCAGAGTTGCTGCTGTCCATGACATAAGCGCTCACAGCTTGACGTTGTGCAAACCAATCCAAACCCGCTCCAGCTTGAATGCGCTCGATGGGGCTGTTGCCTTTCAAGAAGAAACCATTGCCAGCGCCATGCACTCGTGCTTTTCCAGCGCCGTCATAGCAAACCGCTGTTCCTTCGTCGGCACCAATGCCTTTGATGTTGTTGACTGTAACGTCGCCATAGTTGTTGTAAACGGCGCGGGCCATGAAGCCGACCAAACGACCTTCGCGAGCGCGTTGGCTAAAGTGACTTTCGGTGACGACTTGGTTCATGAATGGAGGAGTCAAGACTGTGCGGTCCAAGTCGACAAAGATTCCTGTCGGGTCTTTCAGGACATCCATAGCTGTGACCATGGAGCTCTTTTTCGAAGGAGAGCTGTAGTGAGCGGCATAGTCAATACCGGCCATCAAGGCCATTCCAGCACTGGTTCCTCCGACGGGAACCTTTTTGACATTCATCATGTACTCAACAGCGCTCATCATGCGAGTGCCGCGGAACCAATCAACATACTTGGATTGATCGCCACCGGCGAAGAAAATCATTTCGGCTTTCAGGATTTTGTCTTCCACTCCGGCTTCATTGACATCTTGGGCTCTTCGGAATGAAAGCGTAGTCACGGAATTCACTTTCGGGAAGCCATGCATATCAGGATCATTGTAAATCCAATCTTCGTAACCACCGCGATTGCCATCGGCGCGAATGATGACCACATCACCGCCATTGGCTTTGGTCAGCATTTCTTTCCAGCCACTTGCCCAAGCGTCATCGCTTCCGCCGCCCGCCAAGCAAATGCTTTGAGTTGTGGTGCGAACCACATCTGTGGCGTTGCCTGTAATGTAGATGCGAGCCAGAGCTTGTTCGGAAACCATCAGGGCCAGAAGCAGACTTGTGGCTTTCAATGAGTGTTTCAGAAACTGACGACCGGCTTTTGGGGCAGAAAATGAAAACATGGAATTCTCCTTGGTTGATGCCTGAACACAAAGGCAAAAAGCGGGCTCAAACAAGCTGGCTGGGTCAATCCCCTAAGTTATTGAAAGAGCAAGGGATTTCAAGAATGTTTCAGAGAGAGAATCGGGCAGTTGACCAATCCTGGCTGGTCAGCTGTCTGAAGTATCGACGCTCGGGAGAGCGACTCAGGCTGAAGTTATGGGCTTTTCGATTCGACCATCTGGATATTTGGCGAATCTTTCGATCTTTTCCCCATGAATCATATCGGAACGATTCCAAGGCCAACCACCAAATTGGCTGCGTTGATAATCATGAATCGTCGAAATGATTTCCTCACGAGTGTTCATGACAAAGGGGCCGTGTTGGAAAACGGGCTCACCAATTGGAAGGGCTTGCAAAAGCAAAAACTCACTGGCGCTGTCGGGACTTTCAATGTTCAAAGGCACTTGGCTTTCCAAGGCGACGCCGGTTTTGGCTTCCAGGCCATCTGTGTTCAAACGAAGACCTTGGCCTTCAAAATAATAAAGAGTGCGATTGGTTTTGTTTTTTGAGGCCGGCAATTGCAGGCGGCCGCCTTTTTCCAATTTCACCAAAAGAATCGTCACTTCGTGAGCGGGATCGGCAGCCCAGCTGTCAGGAGGCGGAGAGAGAGCTCGGCTTCCCTGAAACTCGCCTGCGATCACTTGCACTCGAGCTTTTTGCTCGGGCATCTCCAGCAAAGGAATTTTCTCGGACCAAAACATTTTGAAATGGGCCGGCGACATTTTGCTTTTCTTGGGGAGATTCAACCAGATCTGAAACAATTCTAAAGTATTGCTCTGATTTTTGTGGAGCAGGGGAAACATTTCCGAGTGCTGCACTCCGGAGCCAGCTGTCATCCACTGCACATCACCTTCGCCGTAGCGACCGGCTGCGCCCAAAGAGTCCGCATGGTCGACATAACCTTTGCGCACCACTGTGATGGTTTCAAAACCGCGGTGGGGATGCACAGGAAAGCCGGGCACTTCTTGACCGTGATACATGCGAAAACCATTTTGAGCTTCAAAGTCCTGGCCGATATTTCGGTTTTGCAGCAGGCGAGGCTCGGGGCCGAAAGTCTCTGTTCCCTGGGGATAAAAATCATAGTGATGAACGCAAAAGAGAAAAGGTTCTTGAACGGGCCATTGGAAATCGAGAGAAAATTTTTGTTTGATCATCGTCTTTCCTTCTTCAATCGACGGGGATTTTTGGGAGCGCGAGCTCCAATTCCACCATGATCCCAGAGCGGCCAGTCCTGTGAAAGACAATAAGGCCGACAGAATTTTTCGTCGCTGAGTTTTGTTTGCTGGGTTCATTCTGGCTGAGATCTTATCTGGAATCACAGCAAAGGAAAAGATGGGACTGATTGTGGAACAGAGCTTCTGAGATCGAATTGAGCTCTGTCGCTTGACAAATAGTTAGGTCGTGAACGGGTCGATCTGAATGGATTTGGATTCTGAATTTGCCAGCACAGGTTGCTGAGAATCCATTTCTTGGCGGGGCTCAAGAGCGGGGTCTTGGCTGAGCAAAGAAGCGCAGATCAGTTCATGGCTCGCAACAGAGTCCGCTTGAGAGTTGCGGACTTCTGCTCGGTAATGAATTCCTGGATTTTCGGAATTTTGCAATTCACTCACCAAATCGAATTTGGGCTGGCAGTCCAGATCGCAAGCTGAAGATAAAAGAGACGCGTTTGTCTGCAAAGCTCCCTGGACCTGGGGAATTTCAAGACGACTTTGAGTGGGTGCAGGAGTGTCTGAGCTTGGCAGGTTCGAAGGCTGAGTCTGGCAAGCGATAAAAAGAATCACAAAGAGAGATAAAAAGAGTTCTTTCATGCCCTTAAGATTATCGACAAAGTGGCGAGAATTGGAGGGCTTTTCGGAATTTTTATCCCAAAGTCGAGGTCCTTATTTTTTCCGCAGTTTGGAGACGAATGGCGAGGGGCGATTGCCGATGGAAGAGAGGCAGTTCGGCAAACTGGTTTCTCCGCCCAGGTATTTGTCATTGCGACGATCATAAAGAATGAACTTTTCAAAAGATGCAGAATTGCCATTGCTCAAGCAAACGAACTGCAAAGTTGAGCGAGTCACCACTTGCAAGCAATTGTTCAAAATGGTTTCTCCACCCAGTTCTGAATTCAGGGAAGAGTCAAAAGGCAAAAACTTTTCAAAGGTTCCATTCGCTCCGTTGGAGACGCAAACCAGAGAGTGGCGAGCACTGCGAATCGCTTGTTCGCAATTGGCTTTGGAGGTTTCGCCGCCAATCACGCTCCCTGTCGCCGGATTGTAAACAGAAAATCGTTCAAAAGTTCCAGTTGCTCCATTGCTCAGGCAAATGAAAGACATATTGTCATCGGGAAGACCTGTGTAGTTGTTGAGGATGGCTTCCATTCGTGAAGTCAATTGACGAAGCTGTTGGTAATCCGCAGGATCCATACTATTTTCATTGGCTTTGATTTTGGAAGCCACTCGCGAAACTCGTTCCGACAGATTCATTTGCGCATGGGTTGACACAGTGAAAGTCATCAGAGCTGTGAATAGGAAAAATGAGAGAAAAGAGATCAATGACTTCATAAGTCCTCCTGGAGTTTGCTGGGGTGAAGTCTAGCAAGTGAAGTGACTGGGAAAAAGGTTTTTCACAGCCACTTCGACCAGGAGTGTTGAGTGTGCTTCGCTCAATGCAGAAAGTCGGAGATGGATTTCAAATAAACTTGGAAGGTCTCATCTTTATCCAAATGCAAGGAATGTCGGGCGCTCTTAAAGATTTGTTTTTGGCAATGAGAATGGGATTGACAGAAGTCGTTCTGGGCGGAATTGAAAACCACATGTTCCTTTTCTGCCTGCAAAATAAGAATGGGTTTGTTTGTCCAAGGCGTCCCTTTTTTCAAAAGTCGAGGCACTGAGAGAGCTTCGAGGGCCCAGCGATTGCTGGGGCCGCCAATGGCTTGCTGGGGATGCTTAGAGTGATTCAATAAATTCTGCTGATAGCGAGCCTTTGAGCGAGAATAGTCATTTTCTTCAAAGGGAACTGTCGGATCGAAAGGGCCTTCTCGAGGAATGTATCTTTTTGAAAAACCAAGAAAGACCAAAGTTCGCGCCAGTCCCTGTGCAATGATTTTTGGATAGGGATGGGTCTGCACTTCGAACATCGGCGCTGACAAGACGATCTTGTCAAAAAAGTCCGGATTGTTTTTTAAACCCAAAACGGAAATGGCTGCCCCCATTGAGTGGGCCAAGAGATAATAGGGACCTGAAAAGTGTTGTTGCACGGTCCTCTGGAATTGGTGCCAGTCGCGAACATAATCTGAGAAAGCTTCGACGTGACCCAAACTCGTGTTGGCAGTTAAGCGATCGGAAAATCCTTGGCCGCGATGATCGATGACGGCCATATCATAACCTTGCTCCCGCAACTCGTACATGACTTCAAGAAAGTTGAGCACCGATTCGGTTCGCCCCGGAGAAATCAGCAAAGTTCCTTTGCGTTGAGCGGGATCGCCTTCGAATCGAACCGAATACCATTGGATCCGGAGATTGTCGGCAGTGATGAATTCTAAAGGCTGCAGGTTTTCCTCAGCCCAAGGCAAGACTTGAGCTCTGTATTGTTGTGAGTACTGAGTTTCGCTCAGGGCTTGAGCCAATGGGGCTTGCAAACATAAAGAAAGAAGAAGGCCCATCCACAAGGTCGAGAGCCCGTTTTTTGTCAGGTGTTTCATGATGGTCTTTTCCCGGTTTTTGTTTTTTTCCAAATCCATTGTGCTGATTTGATCAGAGCCAGTGCCAGGGCTCCTGCCGCCACTCCAACGAGCAAATGCACTCCTGTTGAGATCAAGCTTCCGGTCCATCCGCCAGAGATTTCCGGTCTTTGCAGGAACTCTTCAAGGGCATGCCAGCCGTGAGAGAGAATTCCGCCACCCACCAAAAACATGGCCGTGGTGCCAAGAATCGAGAGAACTTTCATCAAATAAGGAGAGGCGAGCAAAAGGGACTTGCCGATAACTTGAAGCCAGCGGCTGGATTTGCGACGCAAATAAAATCCGGCATCATCCAATTTGACGATTCCAGCCACGAGGCCGTACACGCCAATGGTCATGATCACGGAAATTCCTGAGAGCACGATCAGCTGGCGGAGAAGGGTTTCTTGCGCCACAGTTCCCAGAGATATCACAATGATTTCGGCGGAGAGAATAAAGTCCGTGCGAATGGCGCCTTTGATTTTTTCTTTTTCGAAAGCCACCATGTCGATTGCCGGATTGCTGACGGCGGCGAGCAATTCTTTGTGGTGAGCTTCGTCGTCTTGTGAATTGTGAAGAAATTTGTGAGCGATTTTTTCAAAGCCTTCAAAGCACAGGAAAGCTCCACCCAACATCAAGAGCGGGGTTATGCCTGCCGGATAAATCGCGCTGATCAAGAGAGCTGAGGGCACTAGAATCAATTTGTTGACGAAGGAGCCAACAGCCACGGACCACACAACCGGGAGTTCTCTTTCGGCCACAACTCCGGCGACTTGTTCGGCGTTGAGAGCGAGATCATCTCCCAGTACTCCGGCCGTTTTTTTGACGGCCACTTTGGTCATCACCGACACATCATCCAAAACCGTCGCAATATCATCCAACAATGCCAACAAAGACGAAGCCATAGGGGGTGCCTTTCTCTTTTTCCTTCACTCGAAGCGTTATTCTTTTTCCAACTTCTGGCAATCCGGATGTGCCTTTCTCTTTTTCCTTCGCTCGGCGCATTATTTCCCTTCACCCAGAGTTTTGGACGCAGTGGGTGAAGGAAAAAGAGAAAGGCAGACTCAGAAGTAGGACTGCGCGAACCAGATGAGGATGCTGTTGACGAAGCCGACCTTCCGGGCGCCGGTCACGCGTTCGGATTTTTTCATAAAGTGCCCGTCATAGAGCTTGTCAAAGTCAGCGAGAACTTCTTTGCCCGTGAAAACAAAGCCGCCCTCGAGGTCGTGTACAAAGCTGCGATTGTTGATATTCGTTCCGCCAATGTAAAGAAGGTCTTCGTCGATCGACAGAGCTTTGGTGTGCAAAATCGAATGCGCTTCCACCCACTCAAAAACTTCCAGCTTCTGGAAAGTGCGATTGATCGCGCGCTTGTTGATGTCTTCAGTGATTTTCGGAATGTCGTCGCCGGCCAGGTTCAAGCGAGTGATCACTTGCACTTGCACGCCACGATCCGCAGCCCGGCTCAAAGCTTCCAGCAAAGCCTTACGAGGCGCAAAGTAAGGACTGATCAAGCGGATTTTCTTTTTGGCCGAGTCGATCATGTTGACGAACAAGGCTTCCATGTCGCCGCCATCGGTGTAAGGAACGGAGATAAAGTGGCGAGCCCAGCCCGTGGACTCGCGAGCCGTCGCGAACAAGTCGCGCATCTGTGCGGTTGGCTGAGTCGGGAGCAAATAAGAAGTTTTCTCTGATCGCATCGTGTCCGCGTCGCGATTGAAGAAGCTCAAGAACTGCATTGCTGTTTGGCGAACCATTGGAGCTGAACGCAACAGCACTTCCAAATCCACATAGTGAATGAACATTTCTTCTTTGGCCGAGTATTGAATCAAACTCGGATTGGCCGAATAGTCCGGAGCATCCCAGAAATAATAACTGTCACGGATGTTGCGGCCGCCCACCATCACAAAACTTTTTTCCGGCTGAGTGGAGGAGTAGCCCAGGAACAATTTCAAGTGATTAGTTCGGTGCACTCGGTCCACCAGACCGTCGCTGACGGGGCCAATCTGCTTGTAAGAGAAAGGTTGGTATTTGATATGACCTCGGCCTTCCGCCACGAGATTGTCGATCATGCGCTTGTCTTTGTCGGCTAAGAGAATTCCCGTGCTCATGATTCGGATCATAGCTCCTCGGTCAGCATGGAACTTGAGCGCGCGCGAAAGCATGGTGCCCACAAAGTCGCTTTTGAATTGCAAAGTCGAAACTACAATCAGATCCAATTTTGGTGCCTGCGAGTAATCCACTGGGTAGTTGAGATTCTGTGAATCAAAAACAGAGCGTGGAATATCAGATCCCGTCAGTGCTTTGATTCTTTCATTGAAAGCTTGATAGGCGTCGGAGAGAAACTCGACGCGCCCGGTGGGGTGAGGGCAGCCGAGAATTTTGTGATTGCTTCCAAAAAACAAATCAGCCGCCACTCCTTTTTGTGGAGTTTGAGTCAAAGTGCAAAGTTCCACGGAAGACTGCAGAGTTTTGACTTCCGGATAAAGTTCGTGCTCTGGGTGCAAATGCACTCCGTGTGCGAAGGCCTGCTGGCTGTCGTAGGATCGGAAAGCCAAAGTGCAACGAGTGCTTGGATCTGGAAAGCGCAAAGTGATTTTTTGGCCGTTGACCCGGGAGTTCCACATTTTGAATTTCAAAGAAGTGCCTTCTTCAACTCCCAATCGCAAACTCTGTTCCATTTGCACTGGTCGAGTGCACTGCAGTCGAACGTCGATGGGCGGTTCCTGAAGGCGAGGCTGCCCGGGAATGGGGTCGGGCTGAGTGAAAGGAAGTCGGTTTTCGAGATTCAATTCATAATTGGCCGTGTGCAGGGGCATTGAAAACACACGAGGCTGAGGATTCAAAGTGAAATTCTGGTAATCCGTGATCACCAAAGTTTCGCGCAATTTCCATTTATCCTTCCAGGGAAAGCGAGCCACTTGATCCTTGAAGTCATCAGCAATTGTGTTCAAAGGAGAAGGTGTGGTCGATCGCAATTCGTGCAACAGAGTATTGTGCTGAACCAAGTTCACTTTCAAAGAATCAGAGAGAGACTTCATTCTCTTTTCCATTTCGCTTGATGCACTGGATTTCGCCGCTGAGGACTGGGGGTTGAGATTTTTCTCGGCGTTGAGTTCTTGATAGCGGAACTGAAGTTCTTCCAGCTCATTTTCAATTCGAAGAAATGGCAAGAATCGCGCAGTTTCTAAACTCGGAGCAGCGGAACTGAGTGTTGAGGTCACTGTCAAAAGTGTGAACACCAGGGACGTAAAAGGGCGGCCAACGCTTTTATTAAATCGCATAGAAGTCTCCATGTTTCTAGGTATTAGCATTTAGCAAAATGCAGACCGTCGTAAACTGATTCCATGGACATTGGACGGCTCGACCCTTGAGCCAAATCATCTTGGCGAGGGTCGGTAGAGATTAAGATCTGGACCTAAAGTCAGGGCTTGTTGCCAGCATCAGAAAGAACTGCTGGAGTCTATAGTGAGAGTTTTCTCGGAGGAAAAATGGATTTTTCGCGCCGTCAGTTTCTCGCAGGTTCTCTTCTGACTTTTGGAGCGATTGGAGTGAGTTCCCATCCCTTGAGTGCAGTTGCGGGCACTCCCGTCTCTGGGGCCGAAGATCGCTACCGGGGAGCTCTGCCCATTTTGCAAACTCTGACCAATGAAAACTCGGCACAGTTCACAGTCATGGCCGAGAAAAAAAAGAAATACGGCTATCAAGTCGTCGACTCTGATGGGAAAACTTTGAGTGTCAGCGTTCTCCGTCGGGAGGTGCGTAAATTCTCGAATTGGGCGATCGACAAGCTCATGGTCAGCGGGCTGAATTTGGGAAGGCCCTACCTCTTAAAAGTGATAGATCCCATTTCCGGAAAAGTGATTGATGAGCGATATTTTTCGGCCGTTGAATTGAGCGCGAACAAAGGCTCATTTGTCATCGCCAGCTGCATGAAAGACACTCACACTCAGTCACGGGAAATCATGTGGGACGCGGTTGGTGATTCCAAACCAGACTATGTTTTTTTGATTGGGGACACTTGCTATGCCGATCAGGGCTTGAGTTCACAAAGTGAGAGCGGTTACTGGGAGCGCTATGCAGAAACGCGCGCTTTGCTTTCACACTTTCGCCAGAAAAAATTGATTCCCACTTTGGCCTGTTGGGACGATCACGATTACGGCGGTAATGGATACGATGGCTCTTTTAAATTGAAAGATGTGGTCAAAGAACTGTTTCATATTTTCTGGGGAGCCGAGGATATGACTCAGTGTCTTCAGTGCGGACCTGGGGTTTCGAAAGTCTTCACAGCTTTTGGGCAGCGCTTTTTCCTGATGGACTCGCGCTATCATCGCAATACTCGCAGCGCTTCGGGGCAGTCTTTGCATTGGGGAAGATTGCAAGAAGAGTTTCTCTTCAGCCAGTTGTCTGTCGGAAACGCTCCTGCTTTGCTTCTCAATGGCAGCCAGTTCTTCGGTTCGTATTTGAAGAAAGATGCTTTTGAGTACGACTTTGAACAGAACCTCAAAGATGTCTGCCGGGAAATTTCCAAATACGAAGCGCCAGTGGCCTTTGCTTCGGGTGATATTCATTACTCTGAAGTCATGGCCCTCGAGCCTGAAATTTTGGGTTATCAAAGCTTCGAATTCACTTCGAGCTCTATTCACAGCACGACATTTCCGGCCCTTCACCATGTTTATAAAAATCCAAGACGAATGGCGGCTGTGAGCAATCACAATTTTCTGCATTTCACTTCCGAAAACATGGGTGCCAGTGGCTGGAGTGTGAAAGTCACATCTTTTTCTGATAACCTCAGAAAGAATTTTGAAAAGAAAGTTCTGATCAAACGCTCTTGATGTGAGTTAAAAGATTGTGCCTTTTGGATGCGAGGGCGGTGAGGCTGGAAGCGGAATGAATTCCAGGTCATCTCCCGGAATTTTGCTGAAGCGCCCTCCGGGTTGCCCTGGCCCCATTCTCCATTCGTCCTTGGCTTCTTCGATTCTCTCTTGAGAGCTGGAAACCAAATTCCAATAAATAAACCTCTGTCCCAGCGGACGTCCACCAAGCCACATCAAATGCGAGTCTTCCAAAGCCTCGACGGAAAATGCCTGCCCCGTTTTGGCCACAGCCATTTCCGTGGGTTGAATGATTTTGGAATCGATTTGGATTTGCCCATGAAGAACATGCAGAGCGCATTCGCGATCTGACTCAGGCCAGCTCATTTTTGCGCCACGGGGTAAGTGGCATTCGAAATAGAAAATATCCATTTCTGTTGGCACAGGGCTGCGCTGTCCAAAAGCGCTTCCCAACAAAAGTTTCACTTGAGCTTTTCCAACTTGGAATTCAGGCAATGAGTGAGAGGGGTGATGCGAAAACTGGGGCGTTCTTTCCTCGAGTTCTGCGGGATAAGCGACCCAGCATTGAATGGCATGCACGATGCCGCCAGTTTTGCGAAACTCGGTCGGACTTCTCTCCGAGTGCACAATGCCTCGTCCTGCAATCATCCAATTGATGTCCCCAGGGCGGATGATTTGGTCAGAGCCCAAGCTGTCGCGATGATGAAGCTCGCCCTCGAAAAGATAGGTCACAGTTGCTAAATTCATGTGAGGATGTGGTCTGACATCAATTCCCTGATTGGGAGCAAAATGTGCAGGGCCAATATGATCAAAAAAAATAAAGGGCCCCACCATTCGATGGCTGGCATAGGGCAGGAGGCGACGCACAGAAAATCCTCCAATGTCTCGGTCCCGGGGTCGAATCACCATGTCAATACTTGAAGTCATTTTATCCCTCATCATTTCTCACAGTCTCAATAGGCACACGAAATGCAAAACGATTTCATTTTCAGGAGGTTGAAAATGACTCGTGGATCTAAAGAAAAATACACTAGCAAACAAAAAAGACAAGCTCATCACATCGAAGAAAGTGCCAAGGAGCGAGGGGCCAGTGATAAGCGCGCCGCTCAAATTGGTTGGGCCACTGTGAACAAACAAACAGGAGGCGCGGGTCACAAGCAAAAGTCTCGCTGACCCGCGTTTGCTCAATGCAATGGGTTCTTGTTCAGATCGCGACCTTCTTCCTTTTGCGAGGAAGCTCGGGCCTTGGTGCTTTTTGGAACTGAGGCCTGTAGAAATTTGAGAATTTCTTGATTGACCACTTCCGCGTGAGTCCAAAGCAAGCCATGAGGGGCACCTTCTATTTCCACAATCCTGGCGTCAGGCAGAGATTTTTGCAGCCGGCGAGCTGTTGCATCGATGGGCAAAATTCGGTCCTCTGTTCCATGAATGATCAAAGTGGGAATATCAAAATTTTTGAGATCTTCGCGAAAGTCTTCTGTCCAAGTCGAGACGCATTTTATCGTCGCCCAAGGCGAGGCTTGCGAAGCCACCATCCAGCTTAAGCGCACAACTTCTTCGCTGATTTTTTTACCGAGAAAGACATCAAGATTGTAAAAGTTTTGAAAGAACTCGGTGAGATAAGCGGGTCGATCTTGACGAAGTGAGTTTTCAATTTGCGTGAAGACTTTTTGATCAACTCCTTCGGGATTGTCTTGAGTCTTGAGCAGGTAAGGGGGGATCACGCCAATCAGGATCGCTCGTTGGACTTTCTCACTCCCAAAGCGGCCGAGATATCGAGTGACCTCTCCACTCCCCATGGAGAATCCGATCAAAGTGACATCTTGCAATTTCAATTCATTTAGCAAGGTGTTCAAATCCTCCGAAAATGTATCATAATCGTAGTCGGTTGTGGGTTGGCTGGATTTCCCGAAGCCACGTCGATCGTAAGTGATCACCCGGAAGCCGGCCTCAAGAAGAGCTGAAGTTTGTTTTTCCCATGAAGCGCCGCTCAAAGGCCAGCCATGAATCAGAATAACCGGTGGGCCATTTCCATGATCTTCATAGTAAAGCTCAATGGGACTCGAATTCTCTTGATCGACTTTGATAAAAGGCATGTTGTCTCCTTTTGAAATGAGGAAAAGTTTTGCTGCAAACTCACGCTGCAGAACTTGTACCGATTTGAAGCACAAAGCAGGACTTCGGAAACATAATAAGACGATCAGTTAAGCTTTTAGATTTGGCTTCATTGTCAGAGGCAAAATTCCGAAAAGTAAAATAATGAATTATTTAAATTATTTGATTGCAGCGACGGTCTCCGTCTTGGTGTTGGCGGGTTGTCATTTTCGACCGGACAACAAATCGTCTGTGCGATTTGAAATGCCTCCACATCCGGATGTTTCCCTGAAAGCCTTGAATCAAAATGTCAGCGCCTCATCTGTGAACTTTTGTTATTTTGCCAATGTCTTAGGGACGGGTATTTCTGAAACTCCCTACAGCTGTGCTCCCAGAATTGGAACGAACACAGGTTTTGTGGCACCGCGCTCTTCTGTCGAATTGGAAATTATCAAAGGAACTGGTCGGGTGGTCGAAGTCTATGGGTACATGACTCAAGCAGGAGAAACCTGCTCGGCTCTTCCGGCGGACCTTTCAGGAGTGCCATTGAACCGGGTCTTCCGCATGGGGCGAGTCGAAGGCGTAGACACTTCCGCTGATACCACAACTGTCACGCTCACGATCACCTTTCCCGGCGTGAATCAGCATTATGGATTGCAGGCAGGATTGGATTCGTCATGTTATGCGAATCTCCCTCCGATCAATGATCCAGGGGGAACAATGGATTCTCCTGTGCAAAAGGGAAATCTCTACACCATCAAATCGCGAGTGTCTTCAGGGGGCTCAGGCCCAGCTGTGGCAACCGGAAGCAATTATCAAGTCCTAGGAGGAGTGGCGCATGTGGCACAATAAAACAATTTTGTTGGCGACAATGCTTTCAATCTCAACAGCATGGGCTTCAGGGCCCCAGACCTTTACCTACCAGGGTCAACTTCTCGACTCGACAGGGGCCCCTGTTTCTCACAATGTCGATTTGATTTTTCAGATCTACAATCCGGCTGGAACTTGTTTGTTGTACGAAGAAAAATATTTGGCTCAGAATTTTTTGAGCTCAGGTGGAAACTTCTCGGTGCAAGTGGGCTCTGAGTTGACCAACACCAAGAGAACCGCGAATGATCCAGGTCTCAGCATGGCGCAAATCTTTTCCAATCAAGCCGTCGCCATTCGCTCAACCGGAGCCGCCAATTGTTCTGCGGGCTACACTCCGTCCGCCAACGACAATCGACGATTAAAAGTTTCCGTTGTCGGGCCAAATGGAACGGATGTCTTGAGTCCCGATCAGATTTTGGGAAGCTCTCCTTTTGCCGTGACAGCGCAAACCTTGCAAGGGAAGCAGCCCGGCGATTTCATCTGGAATACTTTGGCTGGAATGCAAGCGGCTTTGGAAGCTTTGGTCAATGGAACGTCGTCATTGTATGTGCGCACGGATGGTTCCAATATCACGTCGCCCACCAGTGCTAACAATCAGCGCATCACTTCAGTGGCCTCTCCACTGTCGGCGACAGATGCTGTCAACAAAAATTACTCGGACACCAAATTGGGCGGTCTCGCGATCGGTTCGATGCCTTCGACCACCGGTCAGGTTTTGACTTGGAATTCTGTGCTCAATCAATGGGTGCCTCAGGCGATGACCGACAGCTCAGTCCTGGCGCATGCTCGAGTCCCAGCCGCAACTTGCGGCGCAAACCAAGCTTCGAGCTGGAATGGAACAGCTTGGAGTTGTGTGGCAGCGGGATCTTCGAACGTCGTGGGTGGAGGAGCGCAAACATACTCGGCTTCTACCGGTGACATTGTTTTGACCAGTTCGAGTGCTAAAGTGAATTCCATCACCTTCCCGGAGGGGGGCACTCTGACTTTGCCGGATGCCACGACAATGTCTCTGGGAGGGCCCTTGTACACGATCATGAATGGTTCGGCTCATCACCTTCCAGTTTTCACTTCGACTGGGGAATTTATCGGCGCCCTCAGTGGCGGCGGTTCTTTGTCAGACATTTATCTTTTTAACAACTCCATCCCGGGTGGAGATTGGAAATCCAATAGTTATCTGAATAATTTGGGCGTCGATCGAGTTGTTTTGTCTGGCTGGAATTTGCCAACAAATCCTTCTTTGAACAGTTCTGCCATTTATTCTTTGGGCGGAAATGCCTACATCACTTCCTTTTGGCGAAACTCACAGAATTATTTTGTCGCCTTCACTGTTGATCCGAGTACAAAAACAGCCACTTTTGGAACGCCGGTGTTAGCCGGAAGCAACCAAAGTTTTCATGCGATCACGGCGATGTCTTCGACAAAAGCTTTGGCCTTTTTCAACGATGGCTCTCAGGTGATTACCATTTCAGGTTTGAGTTTGACTGCAGAGACTTTCCAGCCTGGAAACACTTGTTCAAATATGGGAAATCCAAAGTATGCCAAATTATCGAGTTCACTCGTGGCCTGTGCTTCGGGATCGGGAACGAGTCTCTATATTTCAAAGTTTGATTTCGACGGAAACTTAGGCCTGACTCGATCGGATTGGACGAGACCCGGTGGAGTTAACGGTTGGAGTTTTATGGTCGCCGATATCTTGCCTCTCAGTGCGACGACAGCTGTGATTTTGACTTTTGATTCGAGCATCTCTCCAGCTGTTTTGGCTGGAACTGGAGTTGATTTTTCGGGTCCGACATTCTCTTCGGGACCGGTCCAAATCGCCACTGGTGATGGTTCTTTGGGCATGCACACCACGGGCTCTTCGAGCTCCGGATATGTCGTCGATGCCAATAATTTTTTGCTGACCTGGAGTGATTCGACAATGATCAAATTGGCGAAAGTGAACGTCACGAGTGGAGTGAATTTGACAACCTCCTCGACTCAAATAGTGGCTCCAAATACAATGATGGGATCGAATTCCTATTTGTTTATGGATTCAGGGACGCTTTATTTGCTTTACAAGGATTCAAATTCCAACACTCATTATCGAAAAGCTTTGACAGGTTTGGCGAATACCACGCCGACCCTGGGAGCAATGGAAAAAGGGAATGATTGTTTTTACTATTATCGATTGAGCAAGGCCCGATGTTTTTCAACGGAAGCCATGATGCAAGCGCCTAACGATTACGAAGCCAAGGTTTTATTTTGGATTGGAAAATAGGCAAGCGCGCCGGTGATTACATTCATCGGCTCTTGGTTTTGTACGTCATTTTCGCTTCGCTTGCCGGTTTTGCTCAGACACGACCGGTTCTCACTTTGAAAAATACTTTGCAGCACTTCAATGGAAAAGAGTGCGTGCCGGATCCGGAAGATAACAGCTGGATGCGAATGAGTGTTGAAAAGCGAAAAGACGGGGAAACAGAGGAGCGCACTCGCATCGAAATTTATCCTCGGTATCCGCGTCTCTTTCGAGCATCGCAAGCCGAGCATTTTCAAGTGACAATGGCTGCCAACAATGAAGTTTCGTTTTTGATGATTTCAAAAAACGGCAAATCCTTTAACGATCCGCGCGTCGATTGTGCAAAGAAGAATCTGTCAGTGGAAGTTCTCGACTCGGATGATGCTTTGCTGGAGACATTGCTGCTGAATCTGGAAACCGGATCTGTGCTGCGAATTCCGGTTTCCAAAAAGAGATAGATTTTTAAAAAGGTTTTGAACCGGCGAGATAAGCGGCTGTTCCGCCCAGAACAATCGCCAAGGCCCAAAGACCTTTCGCCAATTGTGGACGGCGCATCAGAAACCAAGTCAGAAAACCAAAGGCGGCCCAAATTCCAAGCTTGGCCAGAATCCAACCCGGCAGTCCGTCGTGGGCCATTCCCAGTCTCGCCAGCAATCCAAAGCCACCGAGCAAAGAGAGAAATAATCCCACTCCATGATTGATCATCACTGGTTTTCTCCATTTGAATTCGCGACCCAAGTTCTGCATCGCAATCAGAGCCAGAGCGCCGACGGAGAGAAAGACCATGAGAATGCCAACCAAGTGAATGATTTTATAAACAGAGTAGGGGATCATTGCAGTTCCTTTTTGAGTAGTTGAGGAGCTAAAAGTAGAGCCTTTGTCGAAAATTTAAAATTCTAAAAGAGCAATTGAATGCTTCGTTTTTATTGAAAAACCATGTCGCAGCAGTAAAGAGATCCCCAGCCCCTGACGCCGTTTTTCACGCAATCAGCATCGCGACCGGTTCCGCACATTCCAGTGGCGACTTTGCCTGCCGGACAAAAAGAATCTCTTCCCCATCGGGGAGGATTCAGCCAGGCGCAATTGGTGTAGGTGTAAGGAGTGCCAATTAGTGGATTGCCGCCACAGGAAAGAATGGTTTTGGCAGTTGCTGGACTTGAGGGGTCGGTTTGGAGGGTGATAGGGATTTGCAGCGGTTTGAGAGTGACTGTGTTGCGAGTTTCAAAGCCGATTTCGATATCGGCTTGATAGCGGTTGGCGGTGGTGGTGGACTGAAAATTTTTAATTGCAATCGACTTGACGATCAGATGAGGAGAAGCAGGGCTGGCGGGATCCTCCAGTCGAACTGCCAATTCTGAATTGACGGAATCCAAAAAAATCTGCGTGATCCCGGCAAAGAGCGGGGCATTGGAAGTGCCGATCATTGTCGAGTCAAAGGAGAGATTCGAGACATTGCGTGTGCAGGATGCGGGGTCCTCAGTCATTTGAACCAGGATTTTCTCGAGCTCGACAGCAGCCAATTTGTTTTCAAGGTGCTGGGCTTGCCTTTGCGCCATTTGTATCATCACGCCCACGGCTAGCGAGACAATCAGCATGAGGCCGGAGAGAATTAAAACTTGAATGATAGCGGATCCACGGGCGTTGGAGAGTATCGAATGAGTTTTGGACATCATCAACTGCCACCGTCTCACTGAAAAACCATGTCGCAGCAGTAAAGAGATCCCCAACCCCAGATGCCGTTTTTCAGGCAATCGGCATCACGGCCGGTACCGCACATTCCCGTGGCGACTTTGCCTGCCGGGCAAAAAGAGTCCATTCCCCATCGAGGCGGATTGAGCCAGACACAGTTTGCAAAGGTGTAGGAGCCGAGAGATGCCTTGGTGTTGCATCCCGTAATTTGCTTAGCATTGAGGGGGCTTGTTGCTGCTGTCTGAAGTGTCACTTGAGTGGAGACGGGTCGAATGTCTCGGTAAGTTCCCGGATCGAAAGAAATCTCCACTCGTGCCACGAAGGAATCCGGCAAGGCCGTCGACTTGAAGTCGATGATTTTGATACTTCGAACCAAAATGTTCGTCATCGGATTTGGTTTCTGCCCCACTTGAGCCAGAAGGCTTGTTCCAGTCGATGATGAGAATAAGGAAGTGATATTGGTGATTTCAGGTGGTCTCGTGGAGCCAATTCGGGTTGAGTCAAAACTCAAGTTGAGAAGACTTCTGGTGCACGTCGCGGAGTCTTTGAATAGCCGGATCAAATTATTTCCCAGCTCCAATGCGGCCAATTTATTTTCAATATTTGCCGCTTCTTTTCTTTGCTGTGACATGGTGCTCATGATTCCAAGAGTGACAACAATGAGAATGGCAGAGGCAGCTATCACATCGATCAAACTGAAGCCTTTTGAGTTTTTCAGTAGCCTGAAGGTCATTTTTTTCCTTGATTGGCGCAATGAAGAGACCTTTTCTCTGGTTTGAACTAGGTGGTGCTTATGAAATAGAATAAGGCCTCGCCTGTGAAATTCAATAAGAACAATAAAAAGTATCGTAAAAATCGATAAACACTGGAGCTGGACAGAGAATGGAACGAGCCCTAGACTAAGGATTCTTTCCTCAATTTTTCAAGTAGGTGTCAGTGAGTCAGCTGCAAGCCCAGTTTCACGAGAAGATCAAAAGATCCGTTCAAGTTCTGCAGCGCTATGTGAATCGAATTTGGTATGGTCCTTTGATTGGATTGCTGGCGGCTCTTGATAATCTAATCGTGGTCATTCCCAATGACGGAATTTTGATTTCGAGTACGATGTTGGTTCCAAAGCGGTGGATCAGTTTTGCTTTTTGTGTCGCCGTCGGCTCCACAGTGGGAGCTCTGGTTTTGGGAGGACTGATTGAAGTTTATGGGCTGAATCTTGTGCATCAATATTTTCCAGGAATTGATCAGACTCAGTCTTGGACTTGGACGGTCCAGTTTTTTGAGCGCTATGGACTCTTCTTGGTCTTTTTGGTTGGCGTGACTCCTTTTGTGCAACAGCCAGCCGTGATCTTGGCTGCTCTTGCCAATACGCCACTTTACCAATTGGGACTTGCGGTGTTTTTTGGACGATTGATCAAATTTCTCATCATGGCCTATGTCGCTTCTCACGCTCCGCGATTGCTCGGTCGTTTGTGGGGAGTGCAGAGGGAGCTCAAAGACGTTGAGCCTCCAATGACTCAAAAATAATTCGAGTTCTCGATGTCGCAATTTCATCGATCACCGCAGCTGGACTTGTCGGTGAGGGGAATTTCCCTCACCATAAAGGAATGAATAAATACTTCTGGAAAGCAGGCTTGGCGGGAGCATTGCTCTTGGTGGGTTTGGCCGGTCTCTATCAATGGCGAAGCGGGTTCCAGACGTTGGACCAGGCTTCTGAGTCTTCTCAAAATCAGTGGCTTCTGGAATCGGATCTGTATCTATCGAAAATTCAACCGATCTTCAACGCTCGCTGTGTGGCATGTCACGCTTGTTACAACTCTCCTTGTCAGTTGGATTTGACTTCCTATGAGGGATTAAGACGAGGAGCTCACAAATTAGAAACTTATGATTTTCCCTTGATCAAAGAGCATCCTCCCATGCGCTTAGGAATTGATGGCAAGACGACCGCTGATTGGCGCAAGCTGGGTTTTTTTCCTGTGGTCAGCGAAGGGACGGGAATTCTCGAACGAGACTCCATTTTGTGGAATTTGATCAATCTGCGGAAAAAAGGTTTTCTGACTCAGTCAGAGAGATGGGACTCAGCTTCCAGCCGCTTTTGTCCCAATCCGCGTCAACTGCCGAAAGGAGAAGCCGTTCGGCGTTTTCCCACCGAGTTGGAGCAATACGAAAGTGAGCATCCTTATCGCGGAATGCCTTACGGTTTGCCGCCTTTGAAGGAAAATGAAATTGCCACCATCGGCCAGTGGCTGCAGTCCGGAGCTCCGGGGCCCAATTCGCAAGTCTTGGCAGCGCAAGCAGCTGCGGATTCTGAGCATGTTCCTTGGATTCAACAATTTGAAGGCTTTTTCAATGCGACTGACTTTAAGTCGCGACTCACAGCTCGCTACATCTACGAGCATTTATTTTTGGCGCATATTTATTTTGATGAAAAGCCCGGGAGTTTTTACCGCTTGGTGCGAGCCCGCAATTTGACGGGCGAGGCTGATGAAATTGCCAGAGTTCGTCCCTTTGACGATCCCGGCGAAAAATTCTTTTATCGATTTAAAAAGTACACGGCCACTTTGGCACACAAGAATCACATTCCCTATCCTTTGAATTTAAGGAAATTGGAAATTTGGAAAAAAAGATTTCTTCTAAGTCAGTGGAATCCATCGGGGCAGGTTTGGCCTCCTTATGGAAAAGAGGGAGCCAATCCTTTTGTCACTTTCATGCCCATTCCAGTCGAAGCTCGCTATCGTTTTTTATTGGATGATGCTCATTATCACGTCATGACCTTCATCAAAGGACCTGTGTGCAATGGAGCTGTCGCCGTTTCCGTGATCAACGACCATTTTTGGGTTCTTTTTATGGATCCAGAAAAAGATGTGACAGTCACTGATCCCAGATTTTTCGAACAAAATGCGCACTTAATGGCATTGCCGGCGAATTTTCCAGAGAACGAATATCACTTGGATCAAATCCGCAGCCAGCATTCGCAAGTCAATCAAAGCAAATACGAGTTCTATCGCAAAAATATGCCGCAAGGCTTGGATCTCAATTCTCTTTGGGATGGCGAAGGAGTTAATTCGAGTGCCTTGCTGACTGTCTACCGACATCACGATAGCGCCACAGTCCTGAGGGGCGCCAAAGGCCAGGTTCCGAAGACAATTTGGGTCTTGGACTATCCTATATTCGAAGACATTTACTACAATTTGGTCGCTGGTTACAATGTCTACGGTCCAATTTTGCATCAAGTGACCACTCGGTTGCACATGGATTTGTCGCGTATCAATGCTCAGGATCTTTTTCTCAGTTTTCTTCCGGAAGAAAAAAGACATTTTTATCGCGATCAATGGACTCAAAAGGCCCCGGCCAAAGAACTCAAACTGGATGTGCTGTTTTCCAAAGTTCAGGAAAAAGCTTTGGGAAAGAAAATTGCCGATCTCAAGCCATATGCGGGTGTGGGATGGTCGTCGAGAGTTCGTTATCAAAGCAAAGATGAAAAAGAAGAATTTTTGAAAGAGGTCTTCAGTGAAAGATTGAATTCTCAAGTGCGGGGACCTGTGGACAGCATTCACTGCTGCGGGCCGGTGATGCCAAATCAGCTGCCATCGCAAGTCGAAGCCTTCCGTGATGCGGAAGTTTGGTTTTCGACTGTCTCTGGACGAGCGGCTGCGTTTGCAGTGCCTTTTCCGGATGCCAGCTATGTGCGTGTGACTCTGGAGAATGGTGAAACCCGAGCCTACTCTTTGATTCACAACAAAGAGCACTACAATGTGAGCTTTCTGTTTTTTGAAGATGCGCGAAGAAATACTTCAAAAGACTCCCTCAATTTTATTCATGGATTTGGCGCCAGTTACCCGAATATGTATTTTGATTTGAAAGCTTCCGAGGTCCCTGAGTTTGTTCAAGCTCTGCAGAGGGTTCGTGACGAGCAAAGCTGGAAGAAGTTCCTGCGCCGTTATGGAGTGCTGCGAAGTTCAGAGAAGTTCTGGGAGTTTCATGATTGGCTCTACCAGACATTCAAATCCGCAGACCCCATCGAAGGGGCGCAGTTGGATCTCAATCGCTATTTGGGCGAGCAGTAGTCGCAAGTGCTGATTTGTCAGTCTTGCGAAGTTTGCTCTTTTGTTGGGAAGAGCGGTGTCGGCGGCCCATATGGTGGGCTTCACTGGTTGAGGCTGCCATCAAGATCAATGCGAAATTCAGAACCATGAGCCATCGATAAAATTTTGTTCTTGGGTTCAAAGTTGTCTCCTGGAGTGTGGGATCTCCGAGAATCCAAAGCAAACTTTGCGCCAATGCGTGATTGAAATTTCCTTAAGATAGGTGGCCGCGAGTTCAGGTGGCGGAAGAAAATGTCTCAAGGGCGAGACACAATGACCCTTCTTAAAAACCGGAGAAGCCGCAGAGATCTTCAGAGAAATGCCTAAATTCAATGCAATGGAGTTGGGATTCGAGCTTGAGACCTCCTGTCTTTTTGTTTAAAAAGAAGGAGCATGATTGGATGAGTGGTCATGTTTTTTTGGCAGAGAGGATCCCGATGAGATCGATTCCGTTTTTGGCAATGGTGATTGGTTTGGGAGTTTGGATCGGATCCACAAGCTTGTCCTGGGCATGAAGGCACAATTTTAATTTCCATCTTGGAGAGGGCTAGGGAATGGACGCACATTCAAATTCAATGGAGCGCCTTTTCGATGAATTCAAATCCTCGCCCACAGGTTTGACGCCTCAGGAAGTGAAAGAGAGAAAGAGCCAGTACGGGGCGAATATATTTCCAACAAAAACTTCGCCGCCATTCGTGTTTATTTTTCTCCGGCAGTTTGCCAATCCATTGATTTACATTCTACTGGTGGTGGTGGTGATTTCGCTGGTTTTGCGAGATTACACGGACGCTCTCTTTATTTCATTGGTTTTGATTGTGAATGCCGTGATTGGCGCCATTCAAGAGTACGGTTCAGAGAGAAGTTCCCAAGCCTTAAAGAATCTCAGCGCCACGATGGCCTTAGTGGAGCGAGAGGGTGAAATTTCAGAAATAGACTCTGTTGAAATTGTTCCTGGCGATATTGTTGTTTTGGATTCTGGACGCAAAGTTCCCGCAGATTTGCGATTGTTTCATTCTCAGAGTTTGGAAGTGGATGAGTCTCTTTTAACAGGCGAGTCTCTTCCGGTTTTTAAATCTCATGATTTGCTTTTCAGCGGTGATCTCCCCTTGGGGGAGAGAAAGAATATGGCTTTTGCCGGTTCCTTGGTCGTCCGAGGACGTGGCAAAGGGTTGGTGGTGAAAACGGGCTTGGGCACTGAGCTCGGAGGAATTGTCGAATCCCTCACGCAGGGAGCTGAGACCAAACCGCCACTGATTGAGCGAATGGAAAAATTCACGCGAAAATTGGCTCTCATTCTCTTGATCTTTGCTGTGGGAATGTCGGTTTATCTTTTGTGGCAGGGACAGGCCTGGCAAGAGGTCCTCATGTTCAGCGTGGCCTTGGCCGTGTCGGCGATTCCAGAAGGTCTGCCGGTGGCTCTGACAGTGGCCTTATCAGTGGCGAGCCGGAAAATGTCGAAGCGAAATGTGATTGTGCGACAGCTTCCGGCTGTGGAAGCTTTGGGGTCTTGTACTTATGTCGCAACTGACAAGACCGGCACTTTGACTGTGAATCAATTGACCATTCAAAAACTCCTCTTGGCGAATTTTGAAAGTTTGGAAGTCTCCGGGTCGGGATTGCAGGTGCAGGGCGATTTTTTCAAAAAGAGTCAGCCCATTAAACCACAAGATTGTCCGGGATTTTCTTCCCTGATGCTCGCCGGAATACTTTGCAATGAATCTCAATTGGTAAAAAAGAATGAAAAATGGCTGGGGCAGGGAGATGCCGTTGACCTGGCCTTTTTGGTTTTGGCTCACAAAGCCCAAATTCATCCCGAGGAAATTCGCGATCGATTTGCACTCAAAAGTGAAATTCCCTTTGAACCAGAAAATCAATTTGCGGCCACTTTGCACGAGCGAGAAGGTCAGGGGATCGTGTCTGTGAAAGGGGCACTTGAAAAAATTCTCCCGATGTGTGTTTCGATCAATATGAGGGAAATTCAAGCTCAGTCAGATCTTTTGGCAGAAGCTGGATATCGAGTCTTGGCTTTGGCGGGTGATGAGAGTGCAAATTTGCAGAGACCTCTTGCTGAGCAATTGCAGAATTTGTCTTTCTTTGGCCTGGTGGCCATGATCGATCCCTTGAGGCCAGAAGCTTCGAAAGCGCTTCGCTCTTGTCAGGAGGCCGGAATTCAAGTTGCCATCTTGACGGGCGATCATCCCAAAACAGCTCTGGCGATTTCCCGGCAATTGGGTTTGGCAAAAGATCTCTCGGAAGTGGTCACGGGATTGGAGTTGAAAAATGCGAGCCCCGAGAACCGTGCGAAAATGATCGAGACGGCGCGAGTGTTTGCTCGCGTGGAGCCCCGGCAGAAATTGGAAATCGTCAATCACTTGAAAGGGCAAGGGCGATTTGTGGCGGTCACGGGTGACGGAGCCAACGATGCTCCCGCCCTGAGGGCGGCCCATGTCGGAGTGGCGATGGGGAAAAACGGAACCGATGTTGCCAAAGAAGCCAGTGATTTGATCCTCACAGATGATCGTTTCGCTTCCATCGTCGCTGGTGTGGAAGAGGGGCGAATTGCCTACTCGAATATTCGCAAAGTCATTTATCTTCTCATCGCCACCGGAGCGGCTGAAATTCTCATGGTGATTCTCAGCTTTGTTTTTCAAACTCCCTTGCCGCTGACGGCCGTCCAGTTGCTTTGGTTGAATTTGGTGACCAATGGAATTCAGGATGCGGCATTGGCTTTCGAACCCGGAGAGGGTGATGAACTCTCCAGGCCACCTCGTCATCCACGAGCCGCTATTTTCGATCGTCTGATGATTGAGAGAGTGGTGCTTTCGGCATTGGTCATGGGGGCTGTTTCATTTTATCAGTTTTATTTATTAATACAGAATGGGGAGAGTGAGTTTTCAGCTCGCAATCAAACCTTGTTGCTGATGGTTTTGTTTGAAAATGTGATGATCGGCAATTGTCGATCTGAAACCAAATCCGCTTTTTCTCTGAGTCCACTGCGCAATCCGTTCTTGTTGCTGGGAACTCTTGGAGCTCTCGCTGTGCATACCGCCGGCATGTCGGTGCCGCAGTTGAGTTCTGTGCTGCAGCTCGAGCCCGTATCTTTATCAAGGTGGCTCGAACTCTTGATTTGGGCGCTGTCAGTGTTGGTTGTGATGGAGATCCACAAAGTTTGGCGTCGCCGTTCTTGAGGCGCCGGCGCTTTGTTGCTGAAGGTGCTGATGGAACCACATGGTAGCTCTTTGAGCCACTTTCTCTAATTTTCCGGGTTCTTCAAACAAATGCGAGGCGCCCGCGATCACTTGCAGTTCTTTTTCGCATTTCATTTCTTTCATGGCCTTGCGATTCAAATTGATGACTTCTTGGTCGAGACTTCCGACTAACAAGAGAGTGGGAGCCTGGACTTGGCTCAAATGATCTCCGGCCAAATCGGGACGGCCACCCCGCGACACAATGGCGTGGATATTGTGGGGCTCTTTGGCTGCCGCGATCAAAGCGGCTCCGGCTCCTGTGCTAGCGCCAAAAAGACCCATTTTCAGATTTGCAATTTGAATGTTTTCGAAAACCCATTTTTGCACGAGCAATAAGCGATCGGAGAGCAGATTCAGGTCAAATACATTTTTCCGATTTTTCTCTTCACCTTCGGTCAAAAGGTCCACCAGCAGAGTGGCAAAGTGGGCGCGATGCAAAACATGCGCAACATAATTGTTGCGTGGACTCAAGCGACTGCTGCCACTGCCATGAGAGAAAAGAATAATCCCCTGAGGATCCGATGGAAGGCTTAAAATTCCGTGCAGCTCTTGATTTTTATTGGCAATGACAATCTCACGGTCCAAGAATTGTGTTTCTTTTCCGAATGGCATTCGTCAACTCCTCAAAAGAGCGGGGAGATTTTCCTCGATCGCTCTTTCAGAAGTTAGGAAGTGCAAATCAAAAACCAGCTCCATTTTTTAGGGAGTGATCCAGCCCCCGTCAATGGCGAGAGATTGACCCGTGACAAAACTGGAAGCTTCTGAGCAAAGCCAAAGAACTCCAGCTGCAATTTCCTCAGGGCGTCCCACTCGACCCATGGGTTCATTGGCCGCCATATTCGCCAAAGCTTCCGCTTTTCCACCCGTAAAGCGGTCCAACATGGGCGTGTGAATAGCTCCGGGGCAAATGGCATTGATGCGAATGTTTTGTTTGGCGTACTCCAAAGCCGACGCTTTGGTGAGTCCAACAACGGCGTGTTTAGAAGCCGTGTAAGCTGGCATGGCTGAAATTCCAACCAAACCAGCAATGGAAGCGCAATTGACAATCGATCCGCCTCCGCGTTTGAGGATTTCCGGGATTTGATATTTCATGCAGTACCAAACACCTGACAAATTGATGGCCAAAGTCTTTTCCCAATTCTCAGTGGTGCAATCAGCCGTTGGAGCAGGAGCGCCTTCGATTCCAGCATTGTTGTAGGCAAAGTCCAAGCCGCCGAATGTTTTCACGGTTTTCTCGATGGCCGATTTGACATCGGCTTCTTTGGAGACATCGCATTTGATAAACTCGGCCACTCCACCTTGTTCGCGAATTTGGCGAAGAGTTCCCAGGCCTAGATCAGCATTGATGTCAGTGATCATCACTTTGGCTTTGGCTTTGGCAAATGCTTGAGCTGTAGATTGGCCAATGCCAGCGGCGCCGCCAGTGATGAAAATAGTTTTTCCCGTGAAATCATATTGAGGAAGAGTGGTCATGAAAGTGTCTCCTTTGAGAATTTCAGTCACTCCAGATTTAGCAGGCAAAAGACCAAAACGGAATCATGTATGCTGATTCAAAGCGGCGCGGGACATTTTGTCGTGATTTATTTGTTGCGATAATAGCTGGGCGAAAGATATCGCAAAGCATGGCCAATCTTGCGAGCGGTTTCGAAGTCCGAATTGGGAGCTGATTTGAGCGTTTCGCTCACGAGATTTTCAGCTGCCGCTTGGCGTTCAGCATCGGAATTGTATTCATTGCGAATGGCCGTCAGTTCGCTGGCATCCAGCCAATAGCCAGCGCACTCTGGGCAGTGATCCACTTGCACTTGCTTTTTCAAGCTAGAAAAGTGACGCATCATAATGCGATCAGCACACTTGGGGCATTTCAACTGAGTGTTGGCATCCGGTTTTTTATGATGGCGAATTTTTAAATTTAAAAGACTCTCTGCATTGGGCTCCCGAGCTTCGTCAAATTTTTTCAATTCGAAACGGTCAAACCAAATGCCCCCACATCCATTGTCACACACATCGAGTTTGATGTTTTCAATCATTCTTTCAGAAAGAGTGTTGGCGCAATTTGGGCATTTCATTTTTGATTCCTGTCACTTGAGAAGTTGATGTCACTTGGATGTTTGCAGGGCTTTTTCAATTGCGGCCACCAAAGGTTCAAAGAGAATCGGCTTGGTAAGTGTGTCGTTCATTCCCGCCTCCAGGAATTTCTGTCGGTCTTCCAAGTTGACATCGGTGATGGTGGCAATCACTGGAATTTGCTTCCAAGGATGAGTCGACCGACGAAGCATGCGAGTCGTTTCACAGCCATTGAGCAGGGGTAAATTTCCGTTCATCAGTACCAAGTCATAAGGTTGCTCGGCCAATGCCGCCAAAGCTTCATATCCATTGCTGACCGTGTGGTAACCAGCGCCCAGTTTTTCGATCATTTTCTGAGTCAGCAATTGATGTGTGGGATTGTCATCGACAATCAGAATGCGACGACCAGATAGTGATTTGGTGGGGGCGCGGGAAGCGGAGCCCGCAGTTTCCGACACTTCTTTGGCTTCAGGCAATGGCAAACTGAACCAAAAAGTTGATCCTTCGCCATCTCGGCTGCTGACGCCAATTTCACCATGCAGAATTTGCACCAGTTGATGGCAGATCGAAAGCCCCAGGCCGGTTCCGCCAAATTTTCGAGTGGTGGAGGAGTCCAGTTGAGCAAATGGACGGAACAATTGCTGAATGGAATTCTCAGGAATTCCAATTCCAGTGTCTTTGATAGAAAAATAAATTTTATCATCCAGAGGAATGATTCTCAATTCGACACTGCCATTCGAGGTGAACTTCAAAGCATTGGTGAGCAAGTTGTTGAGAATCTGGCGCAGGCGAGTGGGGTCGCCGATCACATATTGAGGGATCAAGGGGGAAATTTCCAAATGAAATTTCAGTCCCTTTTGTTCAGCTGCAAATTCCGTCAATCGAGAGAGGTTTTGTACCAACTCTTGCAAATCAAAAGCGATGCTTTCAATTTCAATTTTCCGTGCTTCAATTTTTGAAATGTCCAAAATATCACTGATGATTGAAAGCAGGGATTCAGCTGACTCTCGCAACAGATTCAAATAATTTTTTTGTTCTCCATTGAGAGAGGTGTTGAGCAGTAATGTCGTCAATCCCAAAACGCCATTGAGGGGTGTGCGGATTTCATGCGACATATTGGCCAAAAACTCGGACTTCATGCGAGTGGCTTCTCGAGCTTGCATTTCTGAGTTGCGCAAACTTTCATTGGCAGCCGCCTGTGAAAGCGCGGCACTCATCATCCCGGCACACAATTGCAGAAGCTCAGTCTCGCGAGGTCCGAAAGCTTTGGGCCGAGAGGAAATCACTTTGAGCACGCCAATGGCTTGGTTGTTGTGAATCAGCGGAACGCAAATCATCGAGCGGGCGCCGACCCGGCGGGAACTTTCGCGGTCCACACGGATATCTGTTTCAGAATCCTCACAATAGAGAACTTGTTTAGAGAGCACTGACAGTCCCGAGAGACTTTTTTGAATGTCGAGTCTCAGCCCCAGATTTCCCTGCAGGGTGCCCGTGCAGGATTTGTAAACCATGCTCGGACCATCTGCCATTTCCACCACAGCCCCGTCAGAATAAGTCAGGAGCTGAGTTTCTTCGCAAAGCATATTCATCAACTCATCCATCATGTGGACGGAAGACGCCACTTTTTGCTGAAGTTTGATGACCCGAGACAGGTCATCTGGCTGGATTTGACCGTTCGGTTGCAGAGCCTTAGAATTGTTCATGTCTTGTAAAGTATGTCATAGCGCCACGAAACTGTTGAGCTTGAAAATTGTTTATTTTTTGTAAAGGCATATGACCTTCGTCAAGCGGCTTGAGAGTTGTTAGGAATTTGCGCTGTCAGTCGAAAAATTTCTGGTGGAGAGAGAACATAGGCCACTCGATCATCGCCCAGTAAAGTCGTGCCGCGGAATCCGGGAACTCCGGGAATGATCGAGTCAAAGGGGCTAATGACAGCATCCAACTGGCCAAAAACCTGCTCTGCCATAAAACCCAAATGCTGATCTTTTTCACGCAAGACCACAACACTGCATTTGGTGTTTCGATCAAAGGGCAGCAAAGGGTCGTTGGGAAGTAAGCTCTCATGGCTGACCAAGCGAACGGTGCGGTTGTCGTGCTGAAAAGTCCATTGTGAACCCACTTTGGTGGTTCGCAAATCACACGACTGGACGATTCGAGAAATCGATTGCAAGGGAATGGCCACCAAGACGCCGCGACTGCTCACGAGAAGAGATTTTTCGACCAGCACTGTTTGAGGAACTGGAATTTGAATATGAAATTGGGTGCCTTTTTGTTTTTGAGATTCAATTTGAATTCGGCCATTGAGACTCAAGACCGCAGTTCGAACAACGTCCATTCCCACACCGCGTCCGGAGACGTTTGAGACGCTATCAGCCGTTGAAAAACCGGGGAGAAAAATCAAATTCAAAGCTTCCGCTTCACTCATGGATTCGGCTTGCTCTTTGCTGATTAAGAGCTTTTCCACAGCTTTGTTTTTCACTTTGGCCGAGTCGATACCGCCACCGTCATCTTTCACGAAAATGTGGATCACTCCCTGTTTTTCAAAAGCTTGTATGCTCATATGGCCCGTGGCCTCTTTGCCATTTTGCAATCGAATTTCGGGAGCTTCAATTCCATGGTCCACCGAGTTGCGCACCATGTGAGTCAAGCAGGCCGAAAGTGCACTGGCAATGTTTCGATCCACTCCCAATTCAAATCCCAAAGTGTCCAAATGGATTTTTTTTCCAACTTCTTGCGCCGTTTGTCGGACCAGACGGGGAAGTTTGGTCAGAGCACGGTGCAAGGAGATTTTGCGCACGGACCGAACTTGGTCTTCCAATGCATCAGTCACTTTGTTGAAAGCGTAAAGGAAATCATGCAATTTTTGATTGAACTTGACGGCATTGGAGCGAATTTCTGGATCTTGCAAAGCCATGGTGATGGTGTTTTTTAAAACGAACATTTCGCTCGAGATTTGATTCAAACCATCGAGCTTTTCATTTGTGACAAACACTCCAGCATCTTCTTCCGAAGATTTGTTTGTCTCAGGGCTTAATGAGTTTTTTTTTACCGTACCAATTTCCCCAGGGGCTGAAGTCGCCTCGGCTGGAGTTTTGGTTTCCGTGCGCAGTTTCTCAAGTTTCGCAGAACAGGCTTCGACAGCCCGTTGTGTTGGGGTGTCCGGAAGAGTGCGCTTTTGAATCAGACTCAAAAGTTCACGGCAGAGATCGGCTGCTTCCAGGAAGAGATTCAAAGAACCAGCTTGAGGTTGCCAATTTTCCTTTTTAATGCGCGAGAGGACGCTTTCAAAGTGATGCGTCAAGAGAGCTAAATGTTGACCCGCGGCGATGGCGGAAGCTCCGCCTTTGACGGAATGAATTTTTCGAAAGACCAAGTCAATGACCAAGGGGTCGGGTGGAGTTTCTTCGAGCTGCAAAAGCAGCGAGTCCAGATCACTCAGGAGATCTCGCGATTCATCGACGAAGAGATCAGTGATGTCATCTGTTTCTTTTCGCTCTTTGAGAAATTCAGCGATTCTTTTGCGGGCGAATTTAGAAATACACGAATTGACAATTTCGAGGTCGATGGGCTTTTCCATCAGCTCGTCGACGCCCAAGCTGATTCCTTCGATCGCGATCTTTTTGTCGGCAAATCCAGTCAGCAGGGCAAAGAAGCCTCGATAGCCATTTTGCTTGGCGGTTTGGCAAAATTGCAAGCCCGTCATCCCTGGCATGCGGAAATCTGAAATAATCAAGAATGGATTGTAGGTCGAAATTTTTTCGAGAGCTTCGATCGCACTTTGAGCCGTGTAAACGGGAAGGCCCAATTCTTCAGTCATTTCCTTGAGAACTTCCGTCAATTCCACTTCGTCATCCACCAGAAGAACGCTCTCTTGAAAGCCCTCTGGAAGCGGGATGGAATATGAATCTTTTGACGATGGCTTGTGACTCATAAAAGTTTGCCAGGCTCCGTGCGCTTTTGCCCTGACAATCTTTCTTCGGTTAAAATTCAGCAAAGGATAAGAACAGTTTCTACAATTAGAGATATTTCAGCCATAGGCGAAAATCGAGGTCGGGCTTTTGAACTTTAAAGAGTCTAAGGCGACTTGCTCCGAAGAGTCTTTTCGATAAAAGGCAAATGAGGCAGGACCCCAGTGGCGATGCTATCTTTATCGCACTTTTCATCTCGGCCTCGACTAATGACCCCAATCAAAATCAATTCTGAGTTTTGTTGCAAATAGACTGGACCTCCCGAATCCCCATGGCAAATGCTCGTGCCATCTTGAGGAAGAGGGAAAAGCAAATCGCTGTTTTGGGGGCTCACATCGAGAAGCTGCAACTGACCTTTGCGCAAGACACCTTTGTCCCAATTTCCGGAAGTTGATCCTGCGGCTGAGGTCAAACCAAATCCTGCAATCCAAACCGCACTTCCAGCTCGCAAAAGCGAAGCATCTCTAAGCAATTTGGCAGGTCGATAGGGAGCAGGAATGGAACCACGAAAGCGAAGCACTGCCAGATCGTGGTAATCCAGTTCGAGAGAAGGTCCTCCTGAAGCACTTTCGGGTTGATCCAGCCAATATAGAGGGTGACTTTTCACAGCGATAATTTCGCGCAAATGAGCGGGGTCGCGGTCCTTGAAGTTTCGAGCAAAGACCACATAACCTTTCTCGAAATAGGAAACGCAATGGGCGGCGGTGAGGGCGTGATTCTCGTCGATGAGTGTGGCTGTGCAAAGAGACGGATGAAGTGATTCGTCTGTACTCTGTCCGCTCAGCCAGAGGCCGACCGTCGACAAGGCCACTGGATCTGTTTCTGAGACCTCGAGTCCCTGAACAATTTGAGCGCTGGATGAAAACTCTTGGCCGTCGATCGTGGGGCTGCGCCGGCAAGCGGAAAGTGGGAGCGCCAAAATGACCGCAAATAGGAAATTGAAAGAAAGTCTGATCAAGCTTTCCTCACCAGATAGATTCCATCGTCCTCGATGCGAATCAGTCGTTTTTTATAAAGTCCACCCAAGGCAATTTTGTACTTTTTCTTACTGACTCCGAAAATTTCATAAATTTTTTCGGGAGGGGTTTTTTCCGTCAATGGTAAAAAACCATTGGCCGTCTCGAGCAATTCCAAAATTCGCGGAGCCACGTCTTCGCCGCCATGATGGCCTTCGCGACACAAACTCAAATCGATTTTTCCATCTTCGCGAATTTTTTTGATAAAACCTGGGAGTTCTTGGCCGATTTTGAGGTTTTGAAAAACTTCGTTGGCGTACAGGAGGCCTTCGCCTCCCCCTTCAATGAGGGCTATGTAGCCCAACTCGGTTTGGGCAATAATTTTAAGATAAACTTCCTGGCCGGTTTTGAACATGGCCCTTCTTAGCTCATTTTCATGGGAAAGACGAGGGGGAAATCGGGAGGGAATTCAGGCCTTTAAAAAATTCAAAATCAAATCAGTGGCCAGGCCCCGCGTTTTCTGTTTGTGGAGATAGAGCATCGGTTGAATGATCTGTTCGCTGCTTCTCTCCCAGCGCAAGGGGAGAAGGGTTTTGTTGCGAAGTTCTGATTGGATTAAATGCTCTGGCAGCCAGCCAAAACCAGTTTTTTTCAGGATGGCCTCTTTTTTAAAGGAGAAATCGCTGAGAAAGAAAGAAGCTGTTTCTTCGAACTCACTGGTGTTCAGACCCAAGCGACGTCCCGAGCCGCGAATGCTCAAGAAATCAAATTTTTTCAACTCCTCTGCTGACCAGCGCCGATGGCTGTGATGAAGCGGGTGATCTTTGTGGGCCACCAAATGATGAGTGAAGGACTGCAAAGCGATCCCCTCCAGGCCCTTTTTGTCGACGGGGAGAATGGAAATCATCAAATCGGCATTGAGTTTGTGGAAGCTCGCTTCCACATCTTCAAGGTAATCCGCATAAGTTTGCACGACCGTTGGTATTTTTTCTGATTTGAATTTTTTGTAGAGTTTCAAAAATGGATCAAATGGCAAAATTCCATCAAAGACAATTTTGAGGGAAGCTTCCCATCCCTGGTTCAATTGGCCACAGATATGCTGAAGCTCATCCACTTTCACCAGCAGCTCCTGGCATTTGAGATAAACTTTCCGCCCGGCACCCGTTAGGGAATTGCGATAGCCGGTCCGGTCAAAGAGCTTCAGCCCGCACTGTTCTTCCAAAGTCTTCACGAGATAAACCAGGGCCGAATGGCTTTTGTGCAAATGCTCGCTGGCTTTGCTGTATCCCTCAAAATCCACGACGGCGCAAAAGGCACGGGCCTGATCCAAACTGATTTGCATTTCCCAAGGAAATCATAAGGGTCTAGAGAATGTCAAAAATTTTAACAAAGAACATCTAATCTTTGTTCTTTTTTTAGTCAGGGAATCAGACCACACTCGAAAGGAAAATGACGATCCCCAAAAGGAGGGCGAATGATCCCCTATATTAAAGGTATCACAACTCATCAGGCGCATGTCGCCGTTCCGGATGGCACTTATGAAGAAGAGTATGCGCGCAATGGCTTTAGCGGTCGCTACGCCCATCTTTATCGATTGCAGCCCCCTGTCGAGTGGATTTCCATCGACGGTCCGTTGAAGCCTCAAGCCTTCGATTTGCTCAAGCAAACAAGTCCGAGCGACGACTATTTGAAATCGCGCGTTTCCTATCTGGAAAATCAGGATGTTCGTATTTTGTTCAGCACTCTGCATTCGGAAATGCCTTATTTCTTCCGCAACGCTGATGCTGATGAAGTCTTTTTTGTCCACGAAGGCAGTGGCAACATCGAAACGGATTTCGGGCCTTTGCAATACAAATCAGGAGACTACATCATTGTTCCGCGCGGGACCGTTTACCGTTGGCAACCTTTGCAAAAAACAGATTTGCTCATTGTCGAAAGCTTCAGTGAAGTTCGCTTTCCGGATAAGGGAATGCTGGGTCAACATGCGCTTTTCGATCCCGCCGTCCTGAAAACCCCGGAGCCAGCGGCAAGCTCGATGAAAAGCGATGTCTACGAGCTCAAAATTCAAAGGTGTGGTCAAATCACCTCTGTGAAATATCCCTTCAATCCGATCAACACTGTCGGCTGGAAGGGAACTCTGACCGTGTGGCAATTGAATGTGAATGACATTCGCCCGGTCCTTTCGGATCGCTACCATTTGCCACCTTCTGCTCACTCCACACTGGTGGGGCAGAATTTTGTGATCTGCTCTTTTCTGCCAAGACCTTTGGAAAATGGGGATTCTCGCGCCATGAAAGTTCCCTTTTATCATTCCAATATCGATTTTGACGAAGTGATCTTCTACCATCGCGGACAATTCTTCAGTCGCGAGGGGATTGGAGCCGGTATGATGACTTTTCATCCTCAGGGTATTCATCATGGTCCGCAAAAAGAAGCTATTCATCGCACTCAGGACTTCAAGGAGACCAATGAAGTGGCCATCATGATTGACACCAAAAAACCGCTCTTTGCCACAGCGGCTTGTGCTTCAGTCGAACTTCCCAATTATTGGAAGAGCTGGATGCAGAACGGGAAAGGATAATTTATGACAAATTTGATTGGACTCAGCGGAATTGATTTTGTTGAGTTTGGGAGTCCCCATCCTCAAAGTTTGGAAGCTCTCTTCTTGGCCTTTGGATTTTCAAAAACCAAAAAGCACAAAGACCTGGCGATTGATTATTTTGAGCAGAACGACATCCGCTTTTTCCTCAATCAAGAGGGAAGCAGTCAGTCTGGTCTCTTTGTAAAATCCCATGGCCCCAGTATCAGCTCCATGGGTTGGAAGTTCCAAGACCCCCAGGCAGCCCATGCCCTGGCGGTGAAAAAAGGCGCTCGTCCTGCCAAGGGGGATTTCAAAACACAAACTGGCGAATCCGTACCGGCCATTTACGGCATCGGTGACAGTTTGATTTATTTTTTGGGAGTTCAGGGCGCGCCATTGCAAGACTGGGGATTTGTCCCTCATCCACAGGCGATTCAACAAAAGAGCAAAGGTTTTCTTACCATCGACCATCTCACCAACAATGTTGAGAAAGGCATGATGCAAACCTGGGCCGAGTTTTATAAAAATATTTTTGGATTCACTGAAGTTCGATATTTCGACATTCGTGGAGCGCGCACAGGGCTGACGTCTTATGCTTTGCGTTCACCATGTGGTACTTTTTGCATCCCGATCAACGAGGGGACCGAAAGCAAGTCTCAAATAAATGAGTATTTGGAAGAGTACAAAGGGCCCGGAATTCAACACTTGGCTTTTTTAACAGACAATATCCTCGAGTCCTTGAATGGTCTCAAAGGCTCAGCGATTGAAACCTTGGACATTGATGATGAGTACTATGCGGAAATCTTTCAAAAGTTCCCACAGGTCACTGAGGATCACGCCCAGCTCAGACAAAATCATGTTTTGATTGACGGCGACGAGCAGGGATATCTGTTGCAGATCTTTACCAAGAATTTGATCGGACCCATTTTTATTGAAATCATCCAGCGCCACAATCATCTCTCTTTTGGTGAGGGAAATTTTGGAGCCCTGTTTCGCTCCATTGAGCGCGATCAAATGAAGAGAGGGTATTTGTCGACATGAATCCCACGGTGGAGTTCACAGAAACGGATCATCAGACGTGGAAATTGCTTTTTTCCAAACAAGAGCCTCTGCGTGATTTGCAGTTGATTCCGGAATTCGGGGAGGGTTTGAATCTCTTGGGGATCACGGGCGAAAGAATCCCGGATCTTCAGGAAGTCAATCGCAAGCTCCGCGAACTGACGGGCTGGGAGGGAGTTTACGTCAAAGGGTTTGTGGAACCGAAAGAATTTTTCCACATGCTGAGTGAGAGGAAATTTCCAGTCGGCAGTTTCATTCGAGATCCAAAAGATCTGTCCTACACACCGGAACCGGATGTTTTTCACGATCTGTATGGGCATTTGCCTTTTTATACGATGAAGAATTACGGCGATTTTTGTTGTGAGTTCGGCAAAAGAGCTTATCGCTATGCTGATGTGCCTGAAATTGTCGAAGAGTTTCAAAGGTTGTTCTGGTTTGCTGTCGAGTTCGGATTGGTGATGACTCCGCGAGGCCGGCGCATTTTTGGAGCCGGAATCGCTTCTTCATTCACAGAATGTGCTTATGCCTTGTCAGATTTGCCGAAAGTGATGCCGTTTCATTTGGATTTGATTCGATCGCAGCCTTTTCGAATCGATATTTTGCAGGACAAGCTTTTTGTTCTTGAGAACGAAGAGCAGCTTTACAATTGCTTGGATGATTTTGAGGAGACTTATCAGTCTCGTTACCCAAGCCAGATTTCCAAAGAGAACCAGGGGGCTCTCCATGACCGAAAATAAAAATCTCAATCAGTTTTTCGATGCGATGTGGAAAGATTATTGCAATCTCAACCCTCAAGCTCTGGCTGTTTTTAAAGCTTTGAGCGAAGCGGGTGAGACAGTGGTCAATGATCACATTGCCTTTCGCACTTTCAGTCACCCCAAGATTTCGATTCCGGTCCTGTCTCGGCATTTTACAAAATATGGCTATAAACCCATCGGCGACTATCAGTTTCGTGAGAAAAAACTCAAGGCTCGCCACTTTGAACACGCGGATCCATTGATGCCCAAAGTTTTCATTTCGGAATTGGATCTCAGTCAAATGTCGCCGCAAGTGTCAGAGATTGTTGACCGGCTGGTGGCGGAAATTCCAGACGCTTGGCTGGAGCCGGAATCATTTGTCTACGCGGGACGCCCTTGGAAAGCTTCTTTTGAAATTTACAAAAAGCTATCTCTAGAAAGTGAATATGCAGCATGGGTGTATGCGCATGGATTCCGCCCGAATCACTTCACGGTCTATATCAATCATTTGAAAAAGCTCAATGACATTCGCCAACTGAATTCATTCTTAAAAGAACATGGATTCCCATTGAATTCTTCCGGGGGAGAGGTCAAAGGGACGCCAGCAGATTTCTTGGAGCAAAGCTCGACCATGGCCAATGAAATTCCGGTGACTTTCCAAGAAGGAGTTTTCAATGTGCCGGCCTGTTATTATGAGTTTGCCAAGCGGTACCCGCAGCCAGATGGGCATCTGTTCCAGGGCTTTGTCGCTGGATCTGCTGATAAAATTTTTGAGAGCACTAATCAGTTAAAGGGCCTTTGAGCCATCCGTGCAAATACTGTTGAATGCGAGGGTCTGGGCTGTTGCGAGTTTCTTCCGCAGAGCCCGCCTCAATCACGCTTTTATTGCCGACGAAAAAAATACGGCCAGCAAATTGGTAAGCTCGACTCAAATCATGAGTCACAATCACCAAAGTGGCGCCAATTTCTTTTTTGAGATTGAGAATGAGGTCAGCCATATTGTCGCTATTGATGGGGTCCAAGCCCGCGGTCGGGTCGTCCATAAATAGAATTTCTGGTTTGAGGGCAATGGCGCGAGCGATTCCCAAACGCTGGCGCATCCCACCTGACATTTCATAAGATTGAAGATCTTGTGCTTTTTCCAGGTCCACCGCTTTCAGGCATTGCAAGACTCGCTCGCGAATTTCGCTTTCGCTCATCTGGGTGTGCTCGCGCAAAGGATAGGCGACATTTTCAAACGCCGTGAGATCATCAAAAAGGGCGCTTTTTTGAAATTGCATTCCGACTTTGCGAGCCAAATCATGCCGGCCTGAAATTGAAAGTTCATTCCAATCCTGTCCGTAACATTTGACATGACCTTGGGCGGGTGGAATCAGGCCCGCCATTGTTTTTAAGAGGACTGTTTTTCCACCTCCGCTGAGGCCGATAAGCACAATGGTTTCATGCGGAAATACTTTGAATTCAACGTCTTTGAGAATCACTTCTTCGTTGAAGGAGACAGTGACCTTTTGCAGTTCCAAAACCGGTGTTTCCATCAAATCCAGAATAACTGATCTTGTTTTTACTTCAAAGCTTTCTTATTCTGGGCAGAATGAACTCATTTATTGGTTATATCTTCACGGATGGTCCGGCTCAGGAACTCAACGATCGTGGATTTGCGTTTATACAAGACGACACGGGATTGAGCCAAGGTTACCGCTCCTTTCAAATGACCTTTGCGGATTTCAGCACCATTGAAATCCGGGAAATCATTGATGAGAGAACTTATTTGGATATTTTCAAGATCAATCATTTTGAGCCTCTGGCCGGGCTTGTGACTTTTTCGATTGGTCCTATAGAAAACGAAAACACTGTTTACAATTTTCAGGCTCAGGTTCGCTCTCAGGATCTTGAAGCTTGTGAACTTCGCTCTTATTTGGAAATTCGCAAGGAATTTCCTCTGTGGGCGGTTTGGTTGCGCTGCCGGGATTTCAAAAAGTTTTGCCAAGTGGCGAAACCCGATCGGCTATTCCAGTGGAAAGGCCGGGAAATCGGTTTGATTCACATGGGTCCAAATTGCTTTGATTTTATCATCAGCGAGTGACAGCCTGCGAGTCACGACTCTCAGGAAGTGAGCCGGCGGCTGGCGCCAAATCCTTAAGAACTTGGCGGTCGCTGCGAATCACTTCTGAAAGCTGCTGTGTGGCCAGCTTTGAATAGCGGATCATTTCCGTTTGATCATGCCGTCTCTCAAACTGACCGTCGAGCATTTCCAGATCGTGCTTCACGAAGACTTCAATCAGGTTTTCCACCGATTGACTGTCTTCGCCCCAATCCACAAGAAGCTTTTGGGCGAGCTTCAAACTGGACCAAAATGTCTCTCTTTCAAAAACCTGCACTCCCAGATCGCGAAGGCGAAAAGCGTGGTTCCGGTTGCGGACTCGGGCAAAAATTTTCAGATGCGGATAAGTTTGTCGCACCACTTGCGCCGTGTGAACGGAAGACTCGACATCGTCAATGGCAAGAACAAAGTAGCGAGCTTTTTCAGCTCCCGCTTTCTCCAATAGATCAATTCTCGATGCATCTCCGTAATAGACAGTCGAGCCAAAGCGACGCAAGGTTTCCACTTGTTCCGGGTCCTGCTCGAGAGCCGTAAAGGGAATTTCTCGCAATCTCAATAGCCGTCCCAAAATCTGTCCAAAGCGGCCGAGGCCGGCAATGATGATTTCCGGATTTTCATTTTTAATCTCATCAAAGGGACGCGGGGGTTTTTGCAGTTTCTTCGACAAAATGCGGTCGTTGAAAAGTCCTAACAGCGGAGTCGCAGCCATTGACAGGGAAACCACAATGATCAACGAATCTGCAATCTCTCCAGTCAAAACTTTTCCCTGCTGCAAGAGACTTAAAATGACAAAGGCGAATTCTGAGCCTTGCACAATGGAAAAGCTCAAATGCCGTGTGCTTTCCAGTGAAAAACGAAAAAGCTGTCCAGTGAAAAACAAGGCTGCAAACTTCAAAGCCAAGTAAAGAAACAGAAATGAAAGGATTTTCAGCGGTTCGGTCAGCAGCAGTTCAGTATTGATCGACATTCCGACCGACATAAAAAACAGACCCAACAGCAAACCTTTGAAAGGTTCAATATCGGTTTCCAATTCGTGGCGATACTCACTGTCGGAGAGAAGAACTCCCACCAAAAAAGAGCCCAAAGCCATCGACAGTCCTATAGCTTGCATCAAAGCGGCAATTGCCAAAACCAGCAGGAGAGTGGCTGCTGTGAAAACTTCGCGATTGCGAGTGCTGGCAATCCATCGAAAGAGGGGGCGTGTGAGAGTTCTGCCGAGAATTAAAATCAAAAGCACGAGAAGCAGGCCGGCCCATGCTGGGATCTGCGAAGCCGAGCCAAGTCCGGCAAATAGCAGGGGAAGTAAGGCCAGGAGAGGAATGACGGCCACGTCCTGAAAAAGCAGAATGCTAAAGGCAGAACGTCCATACTCGGTGTTCAATTGGTTTCTTTCAGACAGATACTGAAGGGCAAAAGCAGTCGAAGAAAGAGACAGTGCAAAACCCAAGGTCAGGCTCAATTGCCAGCTCAATTGAAACATCCAAAGTGTTGTTGCAATCAATACGGTGGTCAGGATCATTTGCACGCTGCCAACGCCGAACACCGAGTGGCGCATGACCCATAGGCGAGAAGGTTTCAATTCCAAACCAATTAAAAACAAAAGAAAAACAACTCCGAATTCGGAAAAGTGCATCAAACCACTGACATTGTCGAAGAGGCGAACTCCGAAGGGGCCTATGACAGCTCCAGCCAGCAAATAACCTAAAATTGAACCCAGTCCAAATTTTTTGGCGAGTGGGACGGCGACGACAGCAGCCGTGAGAAAAATCAAAGCCATTGAGAGAAAAGGATGATTCATTCCATCAAGGCTAACGGAGAGAGCGAGACAGGGCAATCAAAGAGATTGCCCTGTGGGATTCGAATTACTGAGCTCCAGCTGCGCAGACGGCGCGATTGTACTCATTGGCCAATTCCTGAGCTTTTTTGTTGTGCTCAAGACGGGCTTGTTGAGTGATCAAAGTGTAGTTTTCCATGTTTTGAGCGTTTTCACGATTGAAAATTTCCATAGAGGATTTCAAGCTCTGATTGTATTCCGTGACAGCGGCCGCCATTTCTTTGCGCCACTCAGGTCCCATTTCAGCCAAAATGGTCTTGATAGTTTCTTTGTAGACGGCTTCGGCGTTGCTCATGCGAGCATCATGGCTTTGAGCAATCTGGATGTTCACTTGATCATGTTGTTGATAAGCCTGCTCGTACTTTTCAACCAAAGTGGCGCTGATCGTCTGCAATCCTTGCTCATAAATAGCGGCTGCAGCTTCCACGCTCATGCTCGGTTTGCAAACAGGTTGAGTTCCAGTTGCAAATGCAAATTGAAAAGAGAATGCCAAGAGAATGCCGATCAGTTTCATGTGTGACTCCTTTGGGTGTTGGTCGCAATCGTGAGACTGCGGTCGAGGGAAAATAGCGAAGCGGAAAAAGGAGTCAATACATTCCTCCCTGCAGCTTGTTTTGCCTGTGAAAATCTTTGCTGCGATTGATCACAGGTGATGGTTTTTTAATCATTTGGTGTTAGGATTTTATTTTTCACGGAGGTTGGGTCCCATGCGGCAAAAATTGCTCGTTCTTGGAATGTTTCTGTTTCTCTTAGGCCTGCTGACAGGATTCGTGATGCCAGTGCTGAAAAATCCTCGATTGGGGCTTTCAGCTCACTTGGAAGGCGCCATGAATGGGATGTTTCTCATTCTCGTGGGAATGATCTGGGAAAAAGTCAAAATTTCTTCCCAGCTCCAAAAAATCACTTTTACGTTTTTAATTTTGGGAAGTTACACCAATTGGCTGGCTTGTCTGTTGGGGGCTTCATTTGGTGCCAGCCGAATGACTCCCATCGCCGGGATGGGGATGGTGGCTGAGCCCTGGCAAGAGCTTCTCGTCGCCTTTTTGTTTATAACAGTCGGCTTGACCATGACGATGGCTGTGGCCCTCTTGTCATGGGGACTTTGGAAGTCCGACACTCAAACAGATCAGTCGGCCGCGTTGTAAGTTCGAGAAACAGCCGTGCCGCTACTCAATTCGATCCCTTTGACAGTGATTGAAACGATGCGCGGGAAGAGTCCGCCTTTGGTTTCAGCGAAGATCGATTCGATACGAATGGTTCGGTTGCCATCAGAAGGACCCAAAGTCATTTCTCCGTGCACATCGCAGCCGCGCTCAGTCGACTTGGAAACGATTGTCATGGCGTAGTCGGGAAGGTCCGTTTTGAATGTTTTCAAAGCAGTGATTTCGACTTTAAAAGTATTGTCTTTATTGAGACCCTTGATGAGCATTCGTTTGCGCAACTCATTGCGAATGGGAGTGTTCACAGCTTTGAATTTTGAACCATCCATCAGCCAGTAGAATTCAAAAAGCGGTTGCTGAGAAGAGTCCCTGATGATTTCACAGTTGTCTTTGACTTTGGCGTAGGCCATCAAAATGTTTTCACGATTGAAGGTTTTTTCGATCGACATGATCGAGTGGTGAGTTCCGACTTCAGGAAGGTTGGTGACCAATTCTGCTGAAGAAATCGAAGTCCAAAAGCCAATGAACGCCATCAAAAACATCAGTTTTTTCATGTCTTCTCCCTCAAAGAAGACACACTATAATTTTTTTAATTTGCTTTCTCGACTGTCAGGATTCTAACAGGGAAAAATGACAAAA
>JACCDX010548484.1_pt1 | contig 41397 bp, 45 predicted proteins | sample 7449681 | NCBI WGS metagenome assembly JACCDX01 (sample SAMN15323450, study PRJNA562643) | freshwater metagenome | isolation source: river surface water | place: USA:Blue River Watershed | collected 2017-08-18
GCAACACCTTGAGGGCCAGTTGGGCCTGTAGGTCCAGTTAAACCAGTAGGTCCGGTCAAGCCTTGTAAACCTTGAGGGCCAGTTGGGCCAGTAGCACCAGTAGGTCCTGTTAAACCTGTAGGTCCTGTAGGTCCAGTAGCTCCTTGTGGTCCGGTAGGTCCAATAGGGCCAGTAGCACCGGCAACACCAGCAGGACCAGTAGGTCCAACTAATGCAGCATCAGCAATTGCTACCTTATGTGTAGAACCTGTACTTACATCGAAGACAGGAATCAAATCAGTACCAACAATTGCGTTTCCAGTAGTTAGTCCATTAATATCTAGACTCAATGTACGGTTTGTAGTTAAGTCACCACCACCGGATAAACCAGTGCCAGCAGAAACGGTTGTTGAACTGTTTGCTTTAGTACCAATAGATGTGGCGACTGAAGTAGCAAAGTTAGGATCATCACCTAGAGCAGCAGCTAACTCATTTAGAGTATTAAGTGCAGCTGGTGAAGAATCTACTAAAATAGCAATAGCTGTATCTGTATACGACTGTGCAGAAGCCAGTGTATTTGTGTCACCTGTAGCTCTTGCAGTAGCTTCGTCAGTCACTGAAGCAGCAGTTGCAAAGTAAGTAGAATTGTTACCATCTAAGGTATCAGCGTCTAATCCAGAACCTGCACCATCTACAGTCTTGATAGCTGTAAGGATTTCTGCAGCTGTCATATCAGCAGTAGCACCAGACTCAATACCTGCTAACTTAGACTTTTCAGTCGTAGTATAGTTGTTGTCTGTATGTACGTAAGCTGAATCGATAACAGTATTTGCATTGTAACCTTGTACAGTAGAACCGATGTTAGCTGAACGAAGAATAGTAGGGTCGATAGCTTCATACTCAAGTGAATGAGTGTGGTTATCAAGTGTCTCTAATGCAAGTTGTACAGTAGAATCAGTCTCACTTAGCTTACCATTAAACTGTGCAGTATCTACTAGGATATCCATAGCTGTTGAGTCAGGAATGACTGATACAGGTACAGGTAATTCAGTTCTTACTGGATTAGTTCCACCAAATTGGAAAGCATAAGCAGATCCTGTGTTACCTGTTAAATCTGCGTAGTATTTAACAACTAGACGGTCTGTAGATAACCATGCACCATTAGATAACAAAGCAGTAGCACTAAACTGGTAGTAACTAGAGTCACCTGGGTTAATACTGGGTGTAGTACTAGAGGTACCTACTAGCGTTTCTGTCCCACCAGCGTCTCTCTTAAACAACTTAAAATAGAATGCAGCGTATGCATTTGAGTTACCTGCTGTCTTGGCAATGTTACCAATAGTAGGTACAGTAATCAACCCAGGATTTCCAATAAACAAACCTGCATCTGCAATCAAAGCACCTACAAGCTGATCATCGGTATTAATAGTTCCAGTTGAAACAGCTACAGCTACATCGTTATAGTCAGGATCATCAACAGATGATACTAGACGGTTATAACCAAAGTCTCCAGCAACAGTTGTAGGATACACTGTGATATTAGAGTTTAGTAATGATACGTCTGCTTTAGTTAAACTTAGTTCATCTAGAGCTGATTTAACGTTAGTTGCAAATAACTCGGCATCAGTGTTGTCGTAGGTGATTTCCCATGATTCAGGGATAACATGATGACGAACAAAAATACGACCATCTGTAGTACCTTGCTTAGTAACACTACCAACCAAAATGATATGAGATGGTGAAGCTGGTGGGCTAGTTCTAAATCCACCTGCAACAGTATCACTTACATAAAGTGTAGTACCTGCGGGGTAAGCACTAGTGTTTAAACCATTAATTCGGCCAAAGAAAGTTACACGACCTAAAGCACCCGGAGCAATAGCTTCAGTTGTTAAGCCAAGATATGCGTTAGATGTAATAGAACCATCAGCAAGCATTGGTGCAATAAAAGAAGATTCACCATCAGTACCAACTGCTCTTACGGGAGTACCATCTGGGATAGTTACACCAGTGACGTTCTTTACTCGTGGGTAATAAACTTCTTCTCCATGCTGTAAATTCACACCATTACCCATAGATGTCTCTAAGGTTTTAGTTGTGTCATTCCAAGTCAAGTTGCCAAGGCCAGCAGTAGTGCTCAGTTTTAGTTCTGATACTGCAACAGTATTGAACTGAACATTATTAGTTGTACCTAAGCCTAGGTTAGTAGCTGCGGTTGTAGGGCTGTTTACATCGCTCAGGTTGTTAGAGTTAATTAGCGCATTAGTTAAGACTAGTACTGTCCAAGCTGTACCAGTATAGACATATGGAAATTTATCTGTGGTATTAAAATAGATAGCACCTTCAATTAAGGGATTACCATCGTTATCTAAAGAAGGGTTTGTAGCTTTAGCACCAAGATATTTCGTACTGAAATCAGTATAAATAGTAGACAATGCTGCTTCAATAGACTCTACATTTGTTTCAGCGGCAGTTACAACAGCTTCACTAGCAGTAGCACTTGCAGCACTTGCACTTGCAGAAGTAGCAGAGTTAGATGCATTGGTTGCACTTGTGGCAGCATTAGCAGCGTAGGTCTGAGCATCAGTCTTTGCAGACACAGCATCTACTTTAGCTGAGTTTGCAGCAGTAGCGCTATTAGCTGCACTAGTAGCACTATTACCTGCAGAGGTAGCAGATGTAGCGGCGTTAGTAGCAGAGTTAGCTGCATTTGTAGCACTAATCAAACTAGCATCAGCGCTAGCAGTAGAATTTGCAGCATTAGTAGCAGAGGCAGAGGCACTCGCAGCAGCATTAGTAGCAGAGGTATTTGCGGCAGTTGCACTTGCACTTGCAGAATTAGCGTATGTAGCAGCATTCGCTTCGCTAATATCAGCGTTAGCGGCACTAGTTGACGCAGAACTAGCAGCAGACTCAGCAGTTACTTTGCTAGCCATTGCAGAGGTAGCACTTGCTTCGGCAGAATTTTTAGATGCTAATGCTTCAACTTTGTAGTCAAAGGCAAGTTCAGCCTGGTCTGTTGCAGTAGTTGCATTTGCGATTGCAGTAGCAGCACTAGAGGCAGCACTACCAGCACTGGCAGCAGCTTGAGTGGCGCTTACCAATGCATTTGAGGTAGCTAACTGAGCTTCAGAATCATAAAAGTCCCAACCAGTATCCTCATAAATTTTAAGTTTATCAGCAACAGTGTTAAAGTAAGTTGCACCAATAATAACTGGATTACCTAAGCTATCTACAGTAGGGTCAGATGTAAGCTCGCCTAAATATAACTTACTAAAACTTGCATACTTAGCATTAACAGCAGCAGCACTGGCAGCAGCATTAGCTGCACTTAAGTTAGCTTCAGATGCCTTATTAATCGCAGTATTAGAAGAGTCTAAAGCAGACTGAGCGCTAGTAGCAGCACTAGTAGCACTATTGACAGCATTAGCTGCGCTAACAGAAGCTTCTCCTGCTTTTGTATTAGCTGCACTAGAGTATAGACCAGCTGAATTACGATAACCTAAAGCTTGGGTAGCAGAGGCATCAGCACTTACTGCTTGTTGTACAGCTACTGCAGCACTAGTAGCGGCACTATTTTTAGAGGCTAATGCATTTTGCTCAGAAGTAGAGGCGTTAGTAGCTGCTTGAGTTGCTTCGGCTGCTTTTGTAGTAGCTGTATTCTTTGCATCAATTGTTTGCTGTAAAGCGCTTGATGCATTCGTTGCACTTGTTGAAGCGCTTGTAGCAGAAGCAGCTGCATTTGTTGCTGAGGTAGAAGCGCTAGCTGCACTGTTAGCAGCAGTAGTAGCACTAGAAGATGCAGAGGAGGCGTTAGTAGCAGAATTAGTCGCACTTGCAGCAGCGCTATTAGCCGATGTTAATGCGTTATTTGCATAAATACCTGCTTGATCTCTTGCAGCAGTTGCTAGAACAGCAGATGCAACAGCGGTATCTTTACTGTTAGATGCAAACAATGCGGAGTCAGCAGCAGCATTTGCGCTAGTAGATGCATTATTTGCAAAGGTAGAAGCAGCTACTTTACTTGCTTCTGCCTGTTGTGCAGAGGTAGCAGAGTTTTGCTGAGCGGTTAGGGCAGCGGCCTCACTTAAATCAGCATTTTGTTCAGAGACTAAAGCAGCTTGTTGAGAAACTAATGCAGCATTTTTCGCAGCAAGGGCACCAGCTTCATGTGCAGCGGCAGACTGATCGTATGCTTCAAGAGCATTAACTGTTAGGGCTAGTGAATCAAGCCATTCCTGCTCAGTACCGACAAAACCATTCTGAACAGCTAACTCGTAAGCGCTATAGCCTTGTGCGCCTTGTCCACCTGTACGAGACAAAGATAGGTTGTAATCAACTTGATCAAGAGTTACTCCGATATTATTACCAGAGACCGTTACATTATAGTCCATATTAAACTCCTGTCTCTGTTGGTGAATAGCGAATTTCAATCAAACCACGGAATGGTTTCCAAATCTGTTTTCTTTCACCAACACCTGTATCTTGTACTTCAAGGTCAATAAAGCCATAAACAGGTTTATCGGGTGATGGGCGAACAGACCAATTCTTACCTAATGTTTGTGGGATAACAAGCAGTAGTGAATTGTCTGTATCTGTATTATCTAGGATAGGTAAGCTAGTTGTTATACCGTTTGTTTGGTAGTTGGTTGGTTTGTTACCTAAACCATCATTTGCGCCTTCAGTAACAGTAGCAAAAATTGTATAATCGCTAATATTAGTTAACCAAGACAAAGTTAAATTTAAATGAATTTGTTCACCATCAATTACTGAGATGAGTACTGCACCATCATCGGTGATTAAATCTTTGGATGATGATGTGATTTTTGATCTTGCCATTTTGTTCCTCTCTTCGACCCTCGGGTGGAATTATTTAGGTGGATAACTTAATTTTTTAATTGCAATGTAACCACGAGTATCCCATCCGTGTTTAGCAAGTATTCGAGTAAAACTATTTGTTGTATCAAGATGACTACCAGTTGATATCAAAAGAGGTAATCGCTGTTTTCTAGCTTCTTTTTCTAATTCATCATGAACAAAGATAACCATTTTTGCAGCACTAAAACCAGTTAACTCACACCAATAATAGTTTTGTATTAGAGCTTTTAAATTAGAATGTGCAGCGGCATTGGATTTGATTGCTAATACAAACCCAACTCTAACGGAATCTTTTATAAGTATTCGAATAAAAGACCCTAAACGCCACTGCAGCCTAATATAATTTAAAGCACTATCAAAGTGGACAGGTAAGAAAGATTCATCATTTGCTTTTGAGTATGCCTCAATACAATAGATGAAATCCTTCTCACATGTTATTTCCTTAAGTTCAAATTGTGCCATGAGATGTTACGTTACCTAGTACAACTAAGTTACCACTACTATCAAGATAGCCAAGATTAGTACCATTATAGTTAAAATAAAGTTTAGTACCACTTGGTGTAACTGACCACCCACCTGCATTTGCAATTGAACCTGCACTTGTTGCACTGTTTGCAGTTGCAGCAGAGTTTGCTACACTTGCACTAGTAGCATTAACAGCAGTAGTAGCAGTTGCTGCATTACCGCTGATTGAAATACCCCATGTTCCACTTGCATCTGAGCCAGTACGGCTGGGTACATTTAATGCTGTTCTAGCAGCAGCCTCGCTTGAGCTACCTGTACCACCGTTTGCAATAGGTAAAGCACTAGATACAGCGCCAGATAAACCTAAGTTTAAAGCACCAAATGCTGGACCAGACGTTGTATTTGCAATTAGTGGTTGACCTGTAGTTCCAGGACTGGTAGTAGCTTGAGCAGATGTAGTTGTAGCAAAAACTACACCAAAGCGTGTTAATGCTGAGGTACTACCTGTACCGCCTTTTGATGTTGGTAAAGTATCCGTAATAGTTGCTGCAGAACCAGAGATACTGATATTATATCTATCTGTTTTTACAACCCAATTACTACCATTCCAAAGGTAATCTTGCTTATTAACAGGATCCCAACGAATAGTGTTTGCAGGTAAATCTGCGTTACTACCTGAGTAAGTTGAGAATTGAGAAGCAAGATCTGCATCCCGATCTTTCAATTCTCCTAACACAGTAGCATAGTTTGAAGAATTTGTTGGTAATAACCAATTTGCCATAATTTTTCCTTTAATAACCTTTAGCTGTCCATGTTACGGACCCGCTAGTTCTGACACCGTTAGTATCAAATAATAATATTTTAAAACTTGTTGGGTTTGGAAGACTACCATCAAAGTCATAAACTGCAATGCTTGGAGTTGTACCTTTTACAGTAAGACCAATAGTGGTTACATCAATAAAATCTTGATTGAAATAAACCGTTGTTCCACCGACATCTGTATCTAAACAAGTAGTAGTTCCTGTATCTGACTTCAGTTTAGCGTCTAGTACAATATTAATTTGCTTTAACAAATAAACACTTTTATCGTCTGGACTATCAACTACAATTTTGAATCGCACATATGAGAAAGAAGATAAAAATAGCTGACTAGTTTCTACGTATTCCGTAAAGTTAACACCATCCTCGCTAGAGCTTAGATAAGTTTTAATTACTGGATTTCCAGAAAGAACTTCACCTGTTAAGTCAATTCTAGCAGACATACTTGTTAGCGGAGTACCTAATGCATAAGTCTCTTCATAGTAAGCATCAATCGCTCCAGTATTAATACCCGGTTGAATAAACAAAGAATAACCACCACTTATAAATTCTTGTAGTGTAGTTTTACTTGCATTATCAAAGTGTTGACTCCAAGTTTGGCTAGAGCTTACAGGTAATAGATATTCACCATTGACTGCAGCCATATTTAAACGAGAGGCTGACGAGAAGTCGCTGTAATAATCCACGGCTAACTCATAGTCTGGAGGTGCGCTTACCTTACTTGTTACTTGTTCATAGAGTCCTACCTGACCAGCGATATCTACAGCAGCAATCCAGTAGGTATACAATCCTGCTTTTGTTTCAAGGTAGGTAGAGAACAAACCTCTTGTAGTACCAATATCAATAGCTGTGTCTAGTGAGTTACCCTTTTTAAGGATGTACTCTCTTGTAGGTAATGTACCTCTAACCCCTGTCCAGTTAAACAAGATGTTGTTATCAATAACAGTTGTTTTAAAATTAAGCGGTTTAGGTGGTAAATTAACAGTAAACGGGATTGCGATTTGCGGACCTTCTTGGCCTGAAGCATCTCTTGTTGACACATAAAATACTTTTTCACCTGCCCAATTAACCTGTACACTATACCTTGTAGACTTGATCTCAGCAATAATCTCATTATTTGTCCGAATAATGTAGTCTGTAATAGGGTAAGCACTTGTTGGTGTATCCCACTTTAGAGTAAGTAGACCATCTACAAGCTCCGTTGAAGGTGTCTGGATTCCTGTTGGTCCAGTTACTGATAATTGAGTTGATTTTGCATCTATCGACTCATTACTTGACGTATCAACCGCTTTAATTAGCCATGTGTAGTCTCCAGTTGGAATTGGTGGAACAATGTATTCTAAGTCTTTTGTTTTAACAATTACTTGCCCTGTATCCCAGTTTGTACCTTGTTTGATAATATAGGCACTTACATCAGGATCAGGAATAGCAGACCATTTTAGGTTAATACCATTTACTCGTTGTATTGAAGTGAATGAGTTAACTGAAGATGGTGGAGCTGTTTTACCAATTACAAGATGTTGAGTTGTAGTATAATTACTATATGCCCCGAGAGCATTAATAATTCTTGCTCTTATTTCGTATACTGATCCGTCTTCAACACCGTTGAGCGTAAATCGAGTACTCTTACCTGAACCAATATTTTTCCAGATTGAGGTTCCTTGCTTTCTAGCATCAACCTCATATCCACCGAAAAAGATAGGCTCTTGATTTATAAAATCTACATTTAGTCTAGAATCAATTTGACCAGCAAATGCAGTTATGTCATCAGAGACATTGATCAAAGGTAATACGGAAGTTCCATCATCAATAAGGATTGCTGAAGAAATCTGTCTAGTGGATAACCTACCAAGATTACTTCTAGACCGGACTGCAAAGATGTGCGCACCGGCTTTTAAATTATAAAGCTCAAAAGAGGGACCAGCGGCTGTACCTAAATAGATGTAGTTTCCATTCTGGAATTTTTCAATAATATAGCTATCTGGGCTTTCATTTGCAGGAGGATCCCAAGTTAGGGTACCTACTGAATATGTTAAACTATCCTCGTAGCCACTAATAAAAGCAATATTAGTTGGTGGATTAATACTGAAATTAAATGTTGAAGGTACTCTAACGATCTCATCATCTTTAGCATTCCACGCAAATACTTCTGGTACAAATCTAAAACCAGAAAGATTGACTGTATTATCTGTATTTAGCTTAACTTCAGAAAGTTGGATATATTCATTTGTTAATTTTAGTATACTACTATTAATCCTAATAATATCACCAGGCTCATACAAAGAGTTAGAGACATTTACTTTAAGTTGATAGCTTGCGCTTTCTCGGCTACGTCTTACTTGCTCTTCTGCTTTAGCTAATGCGTGGTAGTAGTCTTTAATACCAGTATCAAAAGATTCACGTTCAAGGGGAATATTATTATCTTGGGTTTTATAAGCAAGATAAACAGAACCTGTTTTTGGAGGCCAGCTTACAGTATCCTCTTTAAAATCGAGTGACTCATTTTTGTACTTAACTGTTGCAAAGTTAAGTCTTTCACTAGCTGAAGGCCAAACAATACTGACATTATCACGAATAATATCGTCATCTGTGATATCACCCGCTACATTAATTGCTTGATTATTAATAGGATACTGTAGTAATAGTTTGTAAACACCACCACTCCATACGAGTTCAGCACCATTCATAGTTTCGAGCAAAACTTCTAAGTTATCTCTAATTGGTTGTTCAGGGTCTAAGGTTAAATTACATTCATAAAGTGGTAAATCTCGGCTTGTTACATTTCGAGAGCCATTAGTAGGTTTCCAGATTTTACCTTCTGCAGTGACACCAGTCTGAACAATTGTTCCGCAAATTTGGGCAGCATTATAGAAAGACTCTAAATCAATTTCTGCTATTGATAAACCCTTACCATACTCTGCTGAAAGTAAGTAATCAAGGATACAGAGTGCAGGGTTATTCGAGTATACACGATTAGTAGCCAAGGTGTAAGTAAAAGCACCGGTAGAGCCTTGTCTCTGAACCGCCCGTACTTTGATACCCTCGATTAGATACTGTAGATCAGGAATACCTTGATACTGAGGATCGTCTCTGTTAAGTTTAAATACTGCACTTGCATAAGCTAACTTATGAAAAGTAGCCGTAGCTCTTTCAGCAAAGTTATTTGCGATTAGTTCATCTGCATACGAACCAGCTTTGTGGATATTAACCCGAAGTCCAGGATTAAAGTCAGCATTATTGTATACACGATCTCCTTGGATAAGGACATCATAAACCTTATGGATTTCGCCATGGGACAATACTTGCTGTAGAAATAGAAATTCATTCTTAGCTCCAGAGACACTAGCAGTTAACCCATTATTGAATGAATCAAAGTTAGCATCAGAAGAGTCCATATGTGAGTAATCACTTTTAGCTTTAATCCAAACACGATGTCCACCGATCAGATTACGACCATATACAACAGGAACAACAGCGGTATCACCCTCTGTATTTAACTCAAATCCCTTTTGAGCATCCTGCATTGCTGCCATCTTTTTAGCAAGGGCTCTTTGTCGTTGAGTTGAATAGATTAATGCTGCTACTTGAAAAGCTATGCTTATTAGAGTTGATGTTAAAATAGCCATTATGCTTTCCCCCACTTTATTACAAGTTCTTCGGAACCCTTATATGCCTCATCCATAGAGGTATCATTTGGATTTACTTGCATCATTTGATCTTTAGAAGTATAGAATGTTTTCACTTGGTCTAAATTTGCAAGTGGGCTTGAACCTTCTAACGTTAGCATAACTTGATTATTACTGAAGTCTACTTCATAGTTATTATTATCAATTACGCCCTTATAAGAGATTATTGTATCTCTCATATCTTTAAAAACTTGGTAATGCTCAATTTCATCACCGTTAGAGTCAGTTATTGTAGCATTAGTAGTATTAAGAAAGCCAACAAATACAACTAACTCTGAACCCACAATACCGTTATTTAAATATGGTTTAAACTCAAAGTCGGGGTCTGCGATAGAGATTTTATATGATTCTCTATCAACTACGTTTGATAAACGTGGTGGATCAATACTTACTAAACCACCATCGCTTAAATATGTATTTCCATCTGACATTGCTACATCATATTGTAGTGTTGTCAGGTATAAATTTAAATCTGGTATCTTGACTAAAAAGAAGGGCATGACATTCACACCCTCCATTAAAGATGATACGACCGTACTAATCTTTCTCATCTTATACTGCCTCAATAAATGTTATTGAACCTTGGTCACTTAATACTCCGTCTGTATATACAATACCTTGAATAGAATCGGTGTCATACCTGGCTTTCATTACTACATCATTTTTGTAGAAAATACCAGTTAACGGAGGAATATCTTGAATTAGGCTTGGGAAAATCTTAAGCTGGCCGTTACCGGATAAGCTTTGTGTTACCATATATACCTTATCATGATTGCTAAATTGTATAAACTCACCCTTAAGGATAGTGCCATTATTGTTAGTAATATTAACACTGCTAAACCCTTTTGAGTATGTTAATGAATTTGTTAAGATAGCCGAATTTGTAGTTGTACCATTAGCTGGCCTATACACTTGTGGCATTTGAATATCTACTACTGTGTCGTGTCCATTAGTTACACTATGTACAAGGAGGTCTGCTGAATTATTAGAAGGTTCAACATTGGTTTTTAACTCCCAACGTTGAACTCCCTGAGAAACAGTTTGACGTCTCAATGACAAGGTATCCATTACGAACACAGGTCGATTACTTAGAATTGACATTGGTGCTACAAATCTTGTAATCACTACTCCATTTTCTAGGATACCTGCCATTTTTATCTCCTTATATTATTTTCTCTGTTATACGCATTTACACCACCAGCAATCTGGGGTAGCATTTGCATAATTTCTGTTTTAGTCTGACGAGAAATATCGCCTGTAATATTGATGTTATTAACTACTTGGTTACTACCAGTGATAGCAGCTGCTACACGAGCTTGTTGTGCTTCGTTGAGAATTACTTCACCAGCATGAGCAACAACAGGAACTGCACCAGTACCATGTCCAGGAATTACACCACCATCAGCAAAGCCGCTTAAGGCAGCAAAGTCAAATTGGGTTGTCGGATTAAAGCTACCAAAAGTAGCACCTACACTATTAGTTAATGTATTCCAACTATCTGAGATTAGTCCACCAATACTACCCAGTAATCCACCACCCGATAAACCGTTACTGCCAGCACTTGCCATTTGAACCCACATAGCGGTTGCGGCTGTAGCTCCAAGCTCCATTCCAAAGATATCAGCACTTAGAACATTTGACAGAACTTTATTAACGCCTTCAAATAAGAATTTGTTAACCTGTCCGGCAAAGCTATCGACAATAGCAGCGCTTAGACTATCCTTTAGAACCTTATTAATACCACCTTCAGGTTTTTCACCTTTTAGGTTTGCACTGATTGCATTTGTTGTAGCAGAATTAAAACTGTTATTAAGAGTGTTTCTTCTAGCTACTTCATCTGTAAGTCTAGCTTCAATAGCAAGGCGTCTATTCAGATCGTCAAGTAACTGGGCTTTTAATCCCAACTCCATACCTGCACTGTCTTCTAACTGCTTTTGAAGTTTATTAATTTCAATACGGTTAGATACTAAACTTAACCGAGCAGGATCAGACAATTTTACAATATCAAGTAAGTCGATTTTTAGTAACTCAGCTTGATCTTTAAAAGTGGTTGGTACTACTAACTCAGCCTTACGATTTTCAGCTGCCTTTTTCCTTGTTGCAAGTTCAGCTAATTTACTTTGATTAATAGCGCTTGGTTGCTTCTTTTGTATTTCAGCAATTTGTTTCTCAATACTGAGTAGCTCATTTGCTGTTTGGATTAAAGCGTCCTTTGTTTGTGCGTTATACCCGGCATACTTAAAGACATCAAGACCTAACGTATTTAATGCCTGCTCAAGATTACCAGCACCAATTAGGCTAGTCTTCTTAGCTTCTGCTTCTCTTCTTCTAGTTTCTAAATCTTTGAGCTTACTATCAGTATTAGAGTCAATAGGTTTACTTTGTAGTTCTGCTATTTCTCTTTCAATACCTAGAAGGTCTTTTGCTGTTTTAAGTAAAGCATCCTTTGTTTTACTATCATATCCAGCGTATTCAAAGACATCAAGGTCTAAAGAGCCAAGTAGTTTACCTAAATTGATTGGAGCTAACGTGTCAAAACTAGCTTGTAAATCTTTTCTGCCCTTCAACAAGGCAGCTTTGATTTTTGCATTAGCTTCTGGATCAAGTAACGCACCAGTCAAGGGATTTGTGCTATCATAATCTGGTGATTGCTTAATTAAGTCAGCAATTTCTTTAGTTATGTTAAAGATCGTTCCTTTAAGTTCAGCTGGAAAAGTATTAAACTGTGTTTCATCAAAACCAGTTTGTAATTCTAATTTTGGTAAAACGTCATTAATCCTACTAAATTGAGAACGGGTATCCGTTAGAATTTGCCTCTTAGTCTTTTGCTCATCTAGTTTAACAGATAGCTCTAAGAAAGTTGTAGTATTTTCTTTACCTTTTAGTCTAGAAAGCTGCCCTTCAGTTTCAAGGATACTTGCCCCAAGGTCAATAATTTCAGTCTGTAAGGCATCACCCAATTTACCAAAAGTACGAATAGAGGTGCCTGTTTCACCCAAGCTAGCAGTAAACAATTGTGCTGTCGTTCTACCTAACTTGTCAGTTACTGTCGAAACCCTATCGAGAATTGCGGGTAGTTCTCTTAAGGCAGAAATACCTTCTTTCCCTTTTGCACGATCCATTATTGCTGTAGCATCCTTGATAGCTTGATCTAATACTTGCTTATCAGCTCCAGAGGCCAATGCATATATATCTCTAGAAATGTTTAATCCAGCTTTTGAGAGTTTGAAATCAAAAGATTCCAAAGTATCCCTGATAGTTAAATACTCATCAGCAGTTGAAATAAGTTTACCTGTTATAGCTGAAGTTACTGCTAAATCTTTTTCAAGACTAGCCATAGCTGTTTGCATTGCTTTCTTACTAGCTTCAGTTGTATCTTTAGCATTAATACGTTTAGCGTATTCATTCAAAGCATTTTGAGTATTCTCATTTATTTGTATATTACTTTCAACTTTTGATCGAGTAGCTACACCGTACCTTGCTAGGTTATCTTTATTGACGCTGATACCAACTTTGCTGCCTCTTTCTGCTAATGCTTCAGAGGGTGGTTTCAAACTGTTAAGAACTTTTTCAAGTTCCTTAGATTGGGCTAAAATATCAGCAATTATTTCTTGGTATTTTTCAATAGCACCTGGGGTACCAAAACGTATAGTACCTAAGGATTGTTTTAATTTACCGATCTCTTCTTGCTTATCAAAGAATACTGGTAGTTTAATACCTAGCTTTAATTTATCAGCTTCTGCAATTTGTATACCAGAAAGATCAGCTAAATACTTTGATCTTGCATCAAGGTAGATAGTAGATAACTCAGCAGCAATCTTTTGATTCTGAATAAGTATTCTACGATCAGCTTCAATTTGGTTTGCAGCGACTTCGGCACCTGTACCTTTAGCTTCTTTAAGCTGATTAGCATTTTGAAGTGCTCTTAAAGCATCAACCCTAGTTGTTGGGTTCAAAGTTTGTAACTGCGATTTTGTAAATGTTAAGCCAGCTTTAGATACAGCTTCTCCAAGTAATGTTACATTTTTCTCAAAAGACTTAATTTCTCTATTACGAGAAGCAACTTCCTTAACAGCATTCTTAATATTGTCAAAGCTGTCTAATGCTTTCTCAAACTCAATCTTTGCTCTTTTTAACCTCTCTGGATCATTAAGCAACTCAAAACCAGATTCAGCGTCTCTTAATTCTGCTCTAGCATTGTTGAGTTTATTTAATGCTCCATCAAAAACAGCTTGTAATCCCAAGTCAACTTCTTTCAAATCGGACTCAAGATTTGTTGCTACAGAATCAGAAAAGTTACTAGCAATCTTAGAGAAATCAGTTCTATCTTGAGCAACCATAACACTAATTAAATCTTCAAATAAAGTTTTCTCTACCTTTTTGAAGTTTAGACCTGACTTATCAAAAGAGAGTTGGCTTGTGCCACGGTTAACAGACAAAGCATCTTGATATGTCCTACTCGTAGAGGCCAAATCTTGTTGCATCTCTTTAAAGCGTGGACGTAAACCTTCTTGAATAGACTTACTTTCTGCACGGTCCATTAATCGAGTTAGTTGACCGATCATCTTATCAAGACTATCAGAGGTAGTTAATTGAATTTCACCCTCTAATCTTAATTCTCGGAGTGCTTGTGTTTCTAGCTTACTTAGTTCTTCCGCAATAGCTTTCATTTCTTTAAAAGAACTATTGGTTAACTTACTGAAATCAATACTCTTAATACGGTTTTCTAAATAAACCGCATTAGCGTTTGATTCTTTACGTAATTCAGCACCACCTCTACTAGCTGCAAGAATTTCCCCTTGTCTACCAGTATTAGCTTCTCTTAAATTAAGAATTTTAGCTGTCCATTGATAAGCATTTTGGAACTTTTCAGTTAGTGTATCACCTTCACCAAACAATGCAACACCAATTACACCAAGGGCTGTAGCGGCTGCTGTAACACCAAGAGCAAGAGGCAAGGCTCTACCAATTAGTTTGGCACCAGCAATAACAGACTTAGAAACTTTAGACCAGACTTTATCAAGCCCTGTAAATTGAGCTATCCATGAACCTAACTGACCCCAAGTACCTGTCTTTCTAAATACCAAGGCAAGAGCACCCATTGCAAGAGTAATCTTATCTAAGTTGTTAAGAATTGTATCTGTTAGTTTATTGAAGTCTTTTGAAATATTATCTAGACTACTTGAGGTAGCAGCATTAGCATCATCAGCAACAAAAGCTAAACCACCAATTGAAGCAATTGCCAATGCTTTATAGACTGTTTTACGTCTGGCACTTAGCTGCTCCCACTTAGCGCCTAAACCTGTTAAGTAATCTGTAGCCTGTTGGCCGAAGGATTTAACTTCCTCAAACATAGCTTGTTTATTGCTATCCTTAGATCCGGAAATATATGGTATGATAGATAACTGATTTCTGTTCTTGTCTAATACTGCCTTAACATCATCTGCGGCTTGCTGCGCTGCTTTTCTTGGGCCATTACCAACATTAGATGGCATAATAAAACCAAGATCATTCAACTGACTACCTGTATCTTTCTTTTTAGATTCAACACCATTGATGTAGTCATTTAGACTCATTTCGCCAGCCAGATACTGTTTCTTACGTTCTTCATCTGTTACCTTAGACACAAGGCGTAATCCAGACTTTATCTTATCAGCTGCTTGTTTAGCAAACTCAGTGATTTTAGATGCATTGTCTACACCAAATAATTTAGCTAAGAAATTAGAACCAGCAGATGCTGTTGCCATATACGCTAAAATCTTGGCAGTTAAGTTAGCAATTGTTAACTTGACTATATCGAGGATAACCTTACCAGCAACATCTTTACCAATAATAGCGGTCAGCAATAATGGTGTTGCTACTAGTGTAGCTTGTAAAATATTAACTTGATCTGAGAAAGCAGAGAGTAAAGATGCTACGCCACCAAGGATAAATGCTCTATTTTGAGTACCGAAGATGCTATTAAAGAAAGTATCAAATACTGTTTTATCCTTTAAACTTGTTGTACCCATTAAGGCAGAAAGTATTGATTTGATAATAGCTTTACCGTTTAGTAGAGTTGCAATACCTGCAGCCCCGCCAAATAAACCAAACACTAGGTTTCCTTCACCGCCTGATAAGAAGTTAGAGATACCTCTAATAGTGGCACCGATAACACCAAGCTCGTCTAGTAAACCTTTTCCAAAACCCTCTAGAGTATTAAATACAAGCTGAATAGAACCCGGAATAGCAGCAACTGCTTTAGAGATATAGATACCGATAGTCGTACCAATCGACTCACCTAACTGGCCAAACAGAGAACTATCCATAATTCCACCAAAAGCGGATTCAATACCTTTACTAAAAAGAAGGGCTAGTTGTACGCCAATCAGGGCTAATAAACCAGTTCGGATTGCTGGTACAAAGGTTGCAGCAAACAATGTAACAATTGAAACTGCAACAACTCTCATTGCTGCTTCAATACCACTAACAGTTGCGTCAGCAATTCTCTGTGCAACTTGTTTAGGTAAGAATCTTGATAGTTCTTCTTCTTTGCCAGCAAATGGGTTTATTAATTTAAAGTCAGCAACAAGTGCTTTTACATCCTTACGGATTTTATCTATAAACTCGTAAGTTGAGTTAGAGCTTACATTTAAATTGAAGGCATCTTGTACGATGCTTTTAAATTTACCTAGTTGTTGTTTCGTCTTTTGAACTAGTTTATTAGTCCAATCAATAACGCCCTCAACCATATCTGGCCAATAAGAATGGCCAACTACTGCATCATAAATTAAGAAGAAGAAGTTAATAACCCCTTCAGCAAAACTTTTAACCATACTAGTAATATTGTTCAAACTGAATTTAGAAATTATAGTTTGAATCATCCCGCTAATATATTTCCCTACTTTGGTTACGAGTTGAGAACTTACTAGCTCATTATAAATAAGTACAAAAGCTTCTTTTACATTACTACCAAATCTTCGTAATGCAACCATAATTGGTGTTCCAGTAAAGGAATACACAAAGTCTTCGAGTACCTTGCCAATTGCTATTGAGCCTTTTACAAAAGCCTCTACTTGTAGTACAGTAATCATTGCTCGTTCAAAAACTCGAATTTGCTTAGCAATAATAGCAAATTTATTAGCAAGTAAATCAAATACTTTAGATGAAACTAAAATTTGTAATGGTGTATTTATAGCATGTTCTAATAGCTTACCAACTGTAACAAGATAGGTAGGTGCTCCTGAGATTGTAGCAATTACTTTACCAAAGCTATTGATAATTCTTCCAAATACATTTTGGAATAAATCACCCATTTGCTGGATATACACCCCAATTGTATAAATTGTAACACGAATATCATTTCTTAATCCAGAGAACTTAGTACCAATATCATAAGATAGTATTTCACCAAAAGCAGCTTTAACTGCATTTAAGGCATTGTTTAGTACATCGAATCTGATATTACCGATTCGAATAAGTTTCTTATCCATGAAGCCAAAGAATGCAAGGTAATCCTGCACAAGGAATAAACCTTCATAAAAACCTTTAGGTAAAAAAGTATCTCTGAATAATGTGTTGATTGGTCTTGCAGCAGTGCGTATTGCTACAACCAATGCATCGATGTTTACCTTAAACTCTTCTAGGGTTTTAGATGCAAATGCATCCCTTAAGCGTAAACCTATTGTTGGTAATGATTGGTCAAAAATTTCTAAGAAAACAAGAGAGCTAGCCAACTTGTCAGTTAGTGAAAAATTACCAAATATAATACGTAGTCTATCTGAACTTAATATGATAGAGCTAAATGCCTTATCAATAAAGGATAATCCATTTAAGAAACCTTGAAAAATACCAATAGAAAACAGGCTAGCCATACTTAATTTCATAAAAGAAATTACAGGTAAAATCTCAGATATCCTGTCTCCAATAGCAGTGAATACAGGAGCAATTGTTTTCAGTACAAAAACAGTGTTATCAACCATTCTACTAATACGAGAAGAAAACACCATTGCATAAGTTTCAACTGACGAAAAAGAAGTCTTTACAGCATTAGCAGCAGACACAATAGCCTTAGCAAATGCGCTGCTTGCACCAGTTGCATTTAAGGCGTTACCAACAACAAAACTTAAACCATCCCCAAGTTGGCTTAATGCAGAAGAGATTGTTACTCCAGTTTTGCCAAATTCTTTATTAATCTTTTCTGATTGACTTAGAATAGCATCAAATACTACATCAGCTGTTAATCGCCCTTCAGCAGCAACTGCTCTCATTTGACCTAAAGTTAAACCCATGCCATCAGCAATTGCTTGAGCAATCCTAGGTGTTTGTTCCAGCACTGAATTTAATTCTTCACCACGTAATACACCAGATTGTAAACCCTGACTTAACTGGATCAAGGCTGCATTTGAACTTTCAGTAGAGCTACCTGAAATCGCTACAGCTTTTTGCACGACATCTGTTGCTAGCTCTAATTGCTTAAGGCTTACCTTGGCCTTGTCTACTGATTTTGCAAAAGAAGAGTAAACGTTTAAGGTAGATGCAATTGTAGAGCGAGTCTTAATAGATGTGTTAATTAAAACTTGTTGTACTTCAACAAATTCTTTGGTTGAATTTGTAACTAGCTTAATTTTGCTGTCTAACTGTGTAACAGCATCCGCTAACTTTGAAGCAATATTAATTGAGCCAAAAGCAGCTGCAGCAACTGCAATACTCTTAGCTAAATTTTGAAAACCAGCAGTTGCTTCACTGGTGGTTCTTTGTATTGTATCTACAGACTGAGATAACTTTGCAAGGTCTCTCTGTGCTGCAGTGGTGTCAGAAGACACCGAAAATTTTAAGTCACTCATATTTATCCTCCTGAGTTAACTATAGTGCCGTTTATTTTAAAGCCATTCGAAAGAATCGTTTGCTCAATAAAATAGCTTGGCGCTTGCTTAGAAGATCCTTTGTTGAGGTATACAATATAAGGTGTATCATTTGATACAATATACTCTTTAGAACCAAGATTTAAAAGAAAATTAGAAAATTTAACTTTGTATGTTATTACAGGTTTTTCTACTGAATCGTAAGTCCAACGACTAGCTGCATAACCAGTATCCTTTGGAGTAACAAATGCCAAATCTACTATCAGTTCTTTTACACGATTTTCTGTTTCTTTTTCAATAGCAGTGTTAAGTTTATTAGCAAGCTTACTTGCAAATACTTCAAAACCTGATAGTTTTAGATTAAGCATGATTGCTCCTATTTTTAAGCCCTCAATGTATAAACATCAAGGGCTTAGGTTTTTATTCAATATTCCAATCGATACTGTTTGTCTTTGCAGCATCTTTTAATCTACCTAGTAAACCGGAAGATCTTAGTGTCTGTGCTAATTTTTCTTCTTCGGTATACGCGTTATTATTACTTTCTTTTATTGATGCAAGAGAGGAGAAAAGTTTTTCTGGTTTCTCTTTAACACCTTGTGCTGCTAATAGCATATATGCTCTGTTGTCATCTCTCCAATCAATAGGACGAGATTTAAAATAAAGCATCCAATTTAGTAGCTCTTCATAAGGCATCTGGTCAAGTAACATATAAACAGGCATTCTTAAATGGAAAGCTACCTCATAGATCTCGAGCAGGTCAGGAGTTAGGCTTTTTATTTCTTGCTTCCGTTTCCCAAGCCTGAATACTCTAAGATATCACTAGAAAGCTTGCTTAGCTCTTCTAATGGGAATTGTTCGATTTCAGATTGACCTAAGTCTTCTGCACCATCTACTGCATTTGTGATTACAAAACTTAGTACTTCCATACTATTGTCTTTATCTTCAGTTGTGGTTTTTGTTAGTTCTTGAATTTGTAGAACTTGAGCTACAGTTAGTTTCTTAATAGTGACTTCTTCACCTAGAAACTTAACTTTCTTTGACATTGTTTTACCGACTAAATGTTTCATTTTATATTCCTTTTACTTTTTACTTACTATCAACAAAAAGATGTTTGTTGTTCTCTTGAAAATCATCCAATACCTTACGAACAGTATGTAGGACAGATAATGTTTCCATAATCTCTCTACCAATATCACTATCTTTATCAAAGTCTTGAAACCTTTCAAATGATTTACGAATACTGATATCTACACTACGTCTCATATGACGGAAGGTAGTCTTCATAACAAATGACTTACTGAATGGGGGTTTATCCATATCAACCATATATACCTCTTAATACTCTATTAATACTACCAAGGGGAGAGGCTTAGGATCTCTCTTAAGCGTCCCCTGGTAAATCTTAAACTAAATCGTTAAATTTAGAATGTCTCTGGACCGAAGAAGTCACCTTGAATAGACAAGGTTAGTGTAGCTTGGTTAGCATCAGTTAGCTGAGGACTGATCAAGAGAGCTTCAACTTTACCTACGAAGTAGAAGTTAGAGTTCTTGACAGTACCTAGACCAGCAATAGCAGCTTCCAAAGAAGCAGGCTTAGCGTTCAATAGTGAGAACTGGAAAGCGTACTGATTACCATCACCAACCATATCACCTAGAGTAGTGCCAGTGGCCCAGTCTTCAGGTACGTAGTTAATAGTTAGTTCTAGGCTAGGAGCATCAGCTTGACCTTGAATCTGGCTAGAGGTTTTCTGACCATAAACAGGTACGTTTACGATGTTAGCTGGAGTACCGATTTGTGGGAACTCACGAACGTTCTTGATTTCTTCAAAAGCGGTATCGTCAACGAAAAGAGCTTTTAGTTCAGCAGCGGTATCACCAGCGGCAGAAGAAGCTAGAGGGGTGCTGCTAACAGCTAGCGCGGAATAGATACCAGCGCCGATTGAGTTAATGTGTGCCATGTGTTTTATTCTCCATAAATTGTGAATTGAATTGCGTAGTCGCCTCGATATAACGTATCATCAGCGGTATCGGGTGCAATACTCTTTAAAGTACTCACTCCGAATTGGGTTCCATTTGTTAAAGTCTTACCTTGAAAGAAAGAATCTAACGTATCAGCAATAGTGAACAGTGTTTTATCACCATCACCTGCTTTGACAAAGATTGAAAGGATCAGTAGACCATTTAAAGCCTTCTTGAAGCTAAATGCCTCTAAGCTTGGTTTACCGGGTAAAATACTAATTCTAAGATAAGAGCCAGTACTATCGATTTGTCCACTGTAGTTTACTGGATAAGCTTTGTTACCAGTTGCTGTCCATGCAGGAGATGCAAATACACTGTAGACGTCGTCTTTAATTCGTGTATACATTTAGTCTCCTGATAATGTTAACTCGATAATGAACTCATCTTTTTTAGAGATGTTACAGTTATAAGTTTTATTATTTATAGTAACTTCAGAGTATCGATCAATAGACACTAGGGGATCATTCTTAATAGTTAACACTGTTTTAGTAACAGGTATACCATTTAAATAACTTCGTTTAGTATCTAGAAAACCGATAGCGGTATGAGATGTAGCGGTACTTTGGATTGCTCCAGTACCAAAATCAAAACCACTAACTACCTTATTGTCAAAAGTAGCAGATACCGAAAGATCTTTTAGCTTATCAAAAGCTGTATCAACGGCCTTTTGTACTTTTGATTTGAGAGACATTAATTAGTCCTCCACCAAGAAGTAGATCCTTGATTAGCAAGTAGCGGTTTCAAGAAACGTTTAACTAGACTTGGAGTCATTGGAATCTTAGTAGTGTCTGAATTGCTATCTTTTAAAGAGATAGTTCCAATTGAGATTTCTTCAAAGTTTTGTGACTTAGCGTCTAGTAAATTCTCATTAGACAAAAGATGATAAGCTTGTTCAAAAACAGCTTTCTTTAATCTACTTGGAATCTCATTGTTTTGAAAGGTTACTTGTAAACCTAATTTAGGATCAATAAAGGTAGCCCCTTCACGAGGCCACCCTAGACTTTGCTCGGAACTGACAGCAACACCAATGAATTGATTTTCATCAACGATCAGAGTTGCCGTAACCAGTGCGCTCTCCTTGTCATCGATATCTGCATTGAGCCATGCTCCTGCATCTAAACGAGTCTCGAAGTATGTTTCGGCTTCAGCGAGAGACACGTAACAGTTAGTACCTTGTTGTAGTGCCATCAGTTCCTCCTAAATGGATTAAGCGTGAAGGATAGGTAGAATGCCGAGGTTTAGAGCATTCATCTTACGGGTCCATGAACCAGCAGTAGCGTAAGCAGCGTTAGTAGCGAAAGCGTTAGTAGCGCCAGACCAGTCGTAACCAGCTGGATGTACAACGAAACCATAACGGTACCATACGTTAGTAGAACCACCACCAGTATAGGAAGCAGCAGCACGCTCAACTTCAACAGGAGTTGGTACAGCGATAGGAGTAAAGCTGATAGCGCCTGGCTTAACCAAGAAAGTGGTCTTAGTGGAGACATCATTAACGTTAGCTGAAGAAGCTAGGTTGCCTTGAGCAACACGGCTTAGGATCAAACGGAACTTACCACCGAAAATAGTTTGGAATGTGAGGTTACCATCGGTAACAACAGTGGTGTCAACTAGGTTGGCAGCACGTAGTTCAGCTAGGATCTCAGGTGAGGTGATCATGTACATGAAATCAGGCTCATAGTCCTTGAAAGCCATACCGATAGCCTTGAATAGACGCTCACCACGAGCAGCGCCAATAGCGGTAGCATCGATTAGTTTACGAGCATCGCCAGAACCAGTAGCGGCAGAACCGAATACACCAGCAGCGTTAATGTCAACGAAGTGACCAACACCAGCGCCATCAGCATCAGTGTCAAAGGCAACAATACCAGCACCACGGGCAACTTCAGAGGCAGCAGCACCCTTTAGAACGTTTACAACAGCGTCAGATTCGTCTTGTGAACGAACTTCTGAGAAGTCACGAGCAATCTTGGCTAGGCCGTCTTGCTGTGAAACAACTTGCTGTAGGTTGACTTGTTGGCTACCGAAGGTACGAACAGTCTTGATGTAGTCAGCGATCTCAGTAGATAGATCAGTGTAAGCACCATCAGCGGCGCTTGAAAGGCTAGCTACGTTAATGTTAGCAGCTAGCGGCTTGTACCAACGGAGTTGGCCGATGAAACTCTCACCAGTAGGATCAATACGAGCATCGGTACCTACGATAGCGGTAGAGTTTAGCTTCTTAGCATTAGTGTACATTTCATCAGCATAAGCAGAAATAGCTAGTGCTACGTTTTGGAACATTGAATTAGTGATCATTTAAGAATTCTCCTATTTATTTTTTAAAGGTTAAAATTACCAAGTTTACCGGAGGCAGCTAATTGTAGCATTTCTTCAGTAGACATCTCAGTAATCTTTTTATTTGGGTCTAGTTTGGGAGTACCGTTTAGGTTATTACTTCCGCCCCCAGAATTATTTTTAGGTTTAAACAAGAAAGAGTTATCCTCATTCTTGATATATTGACCTACGAAGTCCTTGATTGATACACCAGATTTGTGAATCCAGGCACCAGTCTCGGGGTCTTGAATAAGTTGGTCGATAATATCACGATAAGCCATTTGGTTTGATCGGTCATTACGGAAATCAAGGCCAGACAAGGCATTGCGAACTGCACCATCACGGGTCAGTTCTGTCACTTTACTTTCGGCTAGTGCAAGCTTCTCGGTTAGTTCTGCGAGTTTCATCTCAGCAACTTCCTTATGCTTACCTTCATCCTCTAATGCTTTAATCTTACGCTGTTTAGCTTCATCTTCAAGACGTACACGCTCTTTAACAGCACTGTCTCGCTCTTGATAAGCTTTGTCTAAGCTAGCTTTAATTTTAGCTAGACGCTCTTCAACAACACGATTAATCATATCTTCAGTATCTTTGTTATTAACACTAGGATCTTCAGCTAATTGATCAGCTTGGAACTCAGGGTTCAAAGAACCATCTTCGAGGAATTCAACATTTCCGAATTTATCTTTACGCATCTTATATTTTCCTTTGGCACAGCCAGTTTAATTTTAATTTTTGGGATTTTAAGTTACAAACTTAAACGGATTACGGGCCAATACCGTACCAATCCATTCCTTTAGGAATAGGAGATAGCACATCTTTTCTCGTAATCTTATTTGGAGGATCTATTAAGCCATCCTGAATTGCTTGTGCTCTTAACTCTCGGTAAGTCTTGTCTGACAAGCCTTCCCGCTTGAGAGCTTTAAGCGTTTCTTCAATTGTATTACCATCTAAAGAGTCTGCATAGATTTCTCTAAGAGCGCCTTTAGCTTTATCAGCTAGTCCAATATTAGTGAAGAAAGCATCATGAATTGTTGCTGTCTCTACTTTATTTTTGTAGCCCCACAAATGAAATTGTCTTACAATGGAAGCATCATTCATATGGTTGCCATTAACACCCATACCAATACCTGCTCTCATTAGACTAGATTTTCCTAACAATGTAGCGTCTTCTGCTTTGTCTTCGTAAATGTTACGGACCATTCTACCAGCTTCTTTATCAAAGAACTCAATACTGGTTTGTACTTTTGGTCTGTATCTCTGGTATAAAGTTTTTCCATCAAATGTAACCCAAGGGATATCAACCTTTTGAGTTTCATCAACGTAAGCCTTTGCAGCTACTTTCCAGAATTGTACGAACTTAAGAGTCACTGGGGCTCTCTCAGCTAGTTTAGTAGACATGATTTCAGATACTGCCTTGAATTCTTTAGGTCCAATTAGACCTGTACGAACATTCATAAGCTTATCTACAAATGCCTCTACATCGGGGTGAGAATCACGAGCGTGGGATAAAAGCTCTTGCCCCACGGGGGTTTCACCTTCTACCACTTCGTTAAGCTCACGCTTCAACTGTTTTAAACCAAGGATAACATTATCAGCACCTAAGTACTCTGCATCCTTGATTGATTTATCAATAATATTAGTTACTCCTCGGAGTTCTTCCCGAGTAACAACTGTATAACCTTTTTTCTCTAACACAGAGGCAAACTTCGCTTCAATATTAGCGGCTTGTGTTGCCTTACCTGCACCATAGAAGCTAACCATGTTCTGAGCCTTAGCAGCCTTTTGTAAGTCTGTCCATTGGATATTAGCATCTCTCAATGCTGTAATCTTCTGGAACTCTGGATCAGAGATAGTATCCATAGCAACTAAGTCGTATAAACGATTCTTTTGCATAGTAGGTAATACGTTTGAGTTGATTGAGATATCACGATCTCCAGTGCTTAATCCAATGATCTGAGCACCTGAAGATGAAGCATCATTCTCAATCATCAGTTTTGTTTTATATGTCTTCAACTTTTCTAGGTTGTTAAAGTCACCGTCTAGGTGTTTATGTACACGAGCATACTCAAGGGCTAGCCTAGAGATTTTTGCTACCTCCTCGGCCTCCATAGCACGAATTAGAGGATGTTCTAGATACTCACGAATACGGCGATCACGTTGAGTAGTTTCCATCATGAGCCGACCGAGACTTAAAATGTCTTTTTCATTACGTAGAAAGATCTCCATACGACCTGCTTGAGTTAATGCCTCTGTTGCTGGCCCAATCATTGATCCTGTTTGAATCATTAGTTCTCTCAACGAGCCTGGACTCATAACCTCTGCTTTAGCCGTATTTAAGAATGGGCGTACTACTTCACCACCTGTTGGTGTTAAGTATCCTTGGTAGTACACACGACCACGACCATCAATACCTGCTAATACACTAAAAGGTGCATTACGATCTCGGTGATATTTTACTGTTTGCATAAAGCTGTAGCCCTGATCTCCACGAGTCAAGATTAGTTTACGGAAATCATTTAGGTCATCATACTTCTTCACGTTACCACGAGGGTCTCTGAAGCGTACAACATCGTCCATAAATCCAGCAAACTCATTATCGACTTCATATTGAACAGACATTGTATGATTCAGCATATTAGCAAAGTCACGATCAATCAAGAGTTTATCATAGTTAGCATTAGCTCTACGTGTAATAATTGGTACACCAGTATTGTTACCTCTAGCATCAAAGTAAGTCTTAGAGCCAGGACGTACATATAGACGGTCTCTATCTGAAACAGTACCAATACGTTGACTAATAAGAATTGATCGATTAGCTCTCTGTAGCTCTAGCATATCTTTGTTAAGCACTTGAACTTCTCTACTAATAGTATCTTTCCATGGTCCACTAGCGCGACCTGTCTCTAAATCAACTACTGATCTACGGGTTTTACCTCGTTTAGTTACACGGATGTACCCACTATCTCGGAGAGCAGTTAAGATTTGTGAACCATCAGCATGATAGTCACGCAGAGTAGGCTTCCAAAAAGGAAACACATGCTTCTCTGTAAGCTTGTACTCTTTACGCATCATCTTACCAATATTAATTGCAAGTGAGTCATAGTCAGTAGAGGTACCATCAGCAACAAGACTGATAGCTTTTGAAATCACGTTAATAGCTTGTTTACCACCAACGGCTTCTTCGGCTAGCTCATCTAAATAGTTCTTCTTATTTTTGTTAAACAGAAACTCTAGATCAACTATTTTTCTATAGTCTTCTCTTACAGTCCTCAAGAACGATTGAATAGCACTCTCAGTAGGATTAGGAACGCCTCTATCAAGCCATGCGCTTCCACCCGGTAGTTTACGGATTACTTCCTCTATCTTCTTCTTGAATGACAAAGGATCTCTACCTACAGGACCTTTAAACCATGAGTATAGTGGGGTTCTACCTGTGTACAATAGCTTCCTAGCAAATCCACGGCCATACTTAGTTTCCCAAGACTTAACGAATTGTTGATTAGCTAATGTGTTTTGTTGGATCTCTTCAAATGTGTAGTATTTACCATAGATCTGAACTTTAGCAGGTTCACCAGCAGTACCATAAGAGTCGAACTGTTGTGAACGAGCACGAGAACGTCGATCTAAAATACGACTAGTGTTAACTACAGAGTACTGCATTTCTCCACGAGCAACATTCATGAAGTTAACCCAAGGTTGTTTATCGTTATTGTAACGTTCAAAAACTACACGTAGGTTTTCTGCAATAGCAGTTTGTTGGTTGATGCTTACAGTGTCATCTAATGATTCTACGAAGCCTTGTATCCATTTCTTTTGGTCTTGGCTAAGTGCTTTAGAATTCCTAATAAAATCCAGTCGCTCTTGTAGAACGTTAAAGTCGGGATCGTATAGGAGTGTACTGCTTTGTTCGCCAGTAAAAGGGTCAAAACTATTGTTCCGTTCGTCAAACTCATTATTAGACCTTACCCTTACTGAACGTTTACCAGCTAAGGTAGTTCCTCTGAAATCTGTTAAACTTAATGATTGAGCTGCATTCTCAGCATCTGCAATATACATTGTACGAAGGCTATTAGCAATCTCAGGACTACGTAACAAGTCGTATGGCCTTGTAGCATTTACAGTAAGTAGGTCTGACTCTTTAGCTGAGACAATAATCTGCCTAGTAGGATACAAGAATGTACGAGCATTATCGATTTTTCGAAGTGCTGCAATACTCAATTGTTGACCCTTGCTAGTTGTAAAAGCTTTTACTTCAAGGAAACCTTTTTGTAGTAATCCTGCTTTTTCCTCTGAGCCTAAGTGCTTGACTTGTACTTCCATTGGTTGTCGTTTAAGCCAGACATTATAAGTCTCTACTGGAGGTAAAGAACCATCAAGCCTCTTTTCAGGGGTCGCCTTAAGGTTATTCGCCTTAAGCCTAGTGTCTAGCTTTTCCTCTAAGCTCTTAATTAGCTCTGCCTTGTTCTTTAAAACAGGAACCATAGAGCTACGACAATTCCAGTGTAATGGTGGTCTATATCGTATATCGTTAATCTTATATACTTCACCGTCATGATGAGCACAGATAGCAGATGTACGATTATCAAGTACTGCAGTAAAACGATATCCAGTAAGGATTTCATCGTTCTTAGACATTACAAGATCCATTGCTTTGGATTGTGTATTCGTGATTGCAGTTCTAACAAGAGCCTTTGCTTGGATCTCTGTTAGTGTAGTAGTCTTAAGTACACTCTCAATAATCTTTTTAGGTGACAAATTCTCTGCTAAACCTTGTTTAACCTTAGCGTCAATTCTTGCTAGTTCCAAAGTACCAATTGCATCAAAATGCTGTCTAAGTGTTTTACTAGCATTAATATTGGGACCAATCAACTCAGGAATAGCATCTCTACCCCTAGGTCGTTGAATCTTGAAAAAGTTACCAGCGCTTCTCTCTAGGTTATTCGAGTGAAAGCTTACAGCAGCATCAGCATAGTCAGATACTGAGTTGCTAACAGTCATATGAAGCTCTTTAGTAGCTCTTGTGACTTCTGGTTTAACATCTGCCTTAATGTCTTTAGATAAAAGAATACGAAGACGCTTTTGATGTCTACGAACACCCCTACTAACATTAGTAGAGGTTTCCGCTTCGTATAACCTTGTATCTGCGAGATGTTGAACGATTCGATCGTAAATCTCTGTATTAATCATGTTTCTCCTTGATGCAGCAAAATAACTACATCAGGGATGTCTTCATTTTACCACTTTATTGTCATCATCTGGAAGGTCCACAATAGAGGAGTCAATTTGAGTTGCCTTATTGTCAATTAGAGGATCACTCTGGATCTCTGTTAAACCTTCTTCATCGTCATAATCCATAGGTAATACGTCATTAGCCTTGGCAATCTTAACGAATGTAGAACGAGGAATAATACCTGTCTGATACCATTCTGTAATTAAACGCATCCAGTCAGCACCAATAGGTACAGGATTGAAGTCAGCACTTAACTCAAAGTCTACATCATTGTAGTCGATATCAATATTGTACTTCCAACGAAGCATGGTCAGAATAATTTGTTCCATAGTAGAACTAATCTTAGTATTAAGCATACCAAGCTGTGCTGTTTGAGCAGCATTGCGAATCTCTAATGCAACGCCAGAGTCTCCTGAACCTTCAGGGGCTAGCATACGAATACCCATTTTGGACATCTCAGCAATAGTGTTGTTAATAGCTGACTCCATGTCTTTCAGACTCTGAGTAGGTGTCTCTAAGGCTTTTACCTCATCACCAGCACGAAGCTTAATCCATGAACCAAGACCAGCAGAGACGATATCATCAAAGTCTTCATCAGTCATATCTGACATAACTACGGGGGTGTATGTTGCAGCACCATAAAGTAAATGGTTACGACGACTTACTTTATTGTACAAAGCAATCTCACGATTAACCAAAGGTTGTAGCATTGGCTCAACTGGAGTAATCTGTCCATTTAAAGGATAAGCAGGAACAAAGTTCATACGTTCACCATTCATTAAAGGTAGTGATGTACGGATCTTAGTCCAAGATTGATTAGCGTTATCTACTTGGTACTTCTCTTTTAAAGCACCATTAACTACATTGATCGTGTCGTTACCTTCAATACGTTGATAAGTATCGATGACAAGTAACCCAGAATCATCAAGGTGATAATCCATGACAGTATCAACATAGTCAGGATGGAATGCGTTATCTTTAAACTCTTCCATATAGAATCTGATAATCAAACGCGTTAATGTCTGATGAGACTGACCAGCAACACTAGACTGTCTCCAGTTAATAACGTTCTCTGCTTTTACAATAATAGCATATGGGTTTAAGTTTTTCTTTTGCTCTGGGGTAAGATCTGCATTAGCATCTACTTCAGGATAATCAACGATTACCCAAGCACGGCTAGTTTGAAGTTCTTCCCAGATAGCCTCGTCTAAGAAACTTAATAGGTTACCACCATTAGCGCTAAACTGGTTAGTAATCCAGTCCTTAGCATCTGCAGGTACTTTATTGGAAAATTCGATTGAAGGTGGCTTACGTAGAATACCGCCTAAAAGGATTTTAGCATACTGCTCTACAAGACCAGGAAGCTCAGCTTCACTCTTGTAAAAGTTATACTGTGCCTGACTCATGGTAGGACTAAATGGAATTAGTAAGTTATTATAGTTTACTGTATCCACTACATCATCGTATGCCTTAGCGTGTGATTCTCCGTTAAGGATTGCCCTTGAGCGTTCCCATAAGTGTCTTAAAGACTCATAGGATGGGCATGGATCACCTAAGCTTTTTGTTCTTGGCTTAGATGACGTAGTTGTTAGACTTGCCATTTATAGTTTCTCCTTCATTAACATCCTAACAATCCTTGCTACGATGTCTGAGCGTACAATATCGTCTACGCCAAACTCAATAATAGGAATGTCAATGTCGTGTTTCTTACAAATCTCAGCAAATCGCTTTAGAGCGGATTCTTTACCAAGATCATTTTGATCGGGATCACCACACAGTACCATCTTAGAGTTCTCTCCAAGTCGTGTAGTGATTGCTTTAATTTCATCCATAGTGAGGTTCTGAGCCTCATCTACGATTACTAAGGAATTCTCATAAGATCGACCACGAATAGTTTCAAGTGGTTGGATCTCAATTGTCTCTTTACTTACAAGGTATCCATAGAAACCTTTACCAAAGCATCCTTCGAGGACGCTAGTAATTGGTAGAAGCCAAGGAGCCATCTTCTCTTGTACAGTACCGGGAAAGTGACCAAGGCTCTTACCTGTAGCTACGTTAGCTCGTGTTAAGATAATCTTGTCATACTTACCAGTAAGGAACATAGAAGCAACCATAGAAGAGCTACAATAAGTCTTACCTGTACCAGCACAACCAATTGTGACAGTAATAGGGTAGTCTCGAATTGAGTCTAGCAGCCACTGTTGTTTTAAGTTCTTGGGTTGAACATGAAATGGCTTGGGTGTACGCATAACCTTAACATCCTGTACATATTCTACAGGCTGTTGTTGGTGTTCGATTTTGGTTCTGCGAGTTGTTCTACGTTGTTTAGTCATCGATACTCCTGTGACTTAGTTGTTGTTAGCTCTACACTCTAGTAAAGCTTGTTTTAGGGTTTCTGCCCTGGCAGCTTCCCCGATAAGAAATTCTGCATCCTCCCGATAAAGTCTGTCTCCAGTGCTTCCTGTTCCTGTGCAGACAATGGGAGTTGTGGTGGTCTCTTGTATTCTACTGGTACGCTGTTGCAGGCTGCTAACAATAGCATCATGCTTACGATTAATAGACGCAATTTCATTTTCTTTATCTTTCTTGTTCTTCACTACCAACTTTGTTAAACGATCATTCTCATTGTTAACTTTAGTTAAGAAGTCTACATCGTCTTGAAGTCGTTTAGCCTTGTATTCAGAGGCTAAGTTGTCTGCTGATTTGTAACCATAGTCGTAGGACAAGAACAAAGAACAAAGAAGGCTAACGATTACGAGTGCGATTTTCCAATACATAGGTTATACTCTTTCTTACGTCTAGATGTTAAGCCGGGTAATGGTTCACCCTTGAATTTATCCCATCGAAGGATCTCTTTACAAGCACCATCATAGTCGTAGGTATTTAGTTTCTTTACCAGAGTGGATTTACAAAAAGCATTTGAACCAATGTTATAGGACAAAGATAAATAGGCCTCATACTCGTATGGGTGTAACTCTACCTTCACACATTCTTTAAGAGATTGCTCGAACTTATTAGCATCTGCAAGAAGCTTTACTAAGGCTCTCTCTACGGTAATCTTGTCACCAAGCTTAACATCAGTAGTTGTACCGAAACCAATAGTGGGTACATCACCGGGAACAGGTGTGTATGCGCGATCTCTAAAACCTTCTTCTAGTGCAATACCAACGAGAGTTGATGCAGCTAGGTACAGTGAGGTTAAGTGAACTCTATTAACCATCTTTACGCACAATATCTTTGTAGATACTGTATAACTTGTGTGCAATCATCAGCACTGTATAAATCAACGTACACCATAGTAATAATTCTGATACTTGGTATCCAGCTACGGTAGCTAGAGAAACTGTTACAGGGGCTGCTGACTTAGTAAGCATACCTGCGCCTGTTTCGGTAGTGGTTTGTAAAGATGACATGTGTGGTTCCTTTTAGAGACGGTTCAAAGCTACATTCCTTGATCCTTTATTGTTTATTTGTCCATTTAACGATCCAAGCCCAATAAGCCGCACTCATCTTACCCCGTTGAATGTCTGCTTTGTGTCTTGCGTAGAATGATTCTCGGCGCTCACGATAGGAGTCAGATTCACCTTCTTTCGGAGGAGAGCCTGAGATACCTTGAGCACCAAAGCGAATTAGTTTAATTGTATCACCATCCTTAGCTAGGACAGCATGAGAGTTAGTTGGGTGACTAGGTGTTTTCTTAGGTTTGTTATAGCCTTCGAATGTTTCACCACGATATTCAATTGCCATGATTATTTCCTCTTACGTTTGTGGTAAGACTCTTCACGTTTTTCTTTATCACGTTTCTTTCTTGTAGCCATTATATTTCCCTTTATTGGCGTACCCCGTAGGAGTCGAACCTACAACCTTTGGTTTTGGAGACCAATACTCTGCCAATTGAGCTAGGGATACATTTGATTGGAGCAGCGTGTGATCCTCGAAATCACAACCTCGGCTTGGAAGGCCGTAATTTTTCCATTTAAACTAACACTGCTTAAGCTGGCTCCCCAACGTGGGCTCGAACCACGGACCAACAGATTAACAGTCTGCTGCTCTACCAACTGAGCTATTGAGGAATAAAGATTGGTGGACGATCTAGGTAACGATCCTAGCGAGCACAATGGCAAGGGCTTTACAGGCCCCACCGCCTCCTTAACGGGATACTCGTCCTTGGGCAGAACAACGGGTTACGCTCCCTGTCTCCCTGTTTCACAGACAGGTGTGCTACTATTACACTATTGACTGCATTAAAATTGGTCTCCATACTAGGATTCGAACCTAGACCTCATGGCCCCAAACCACGAGTGCAACCTGATAACACTTTACGGAGATTAAAAAATGGAAGCGGGTGACAGATTCGAACTGCCGATGCTGCGAGCTTATGAGACTGCAGTGGTGACCACCCTACCCGCTAAATCGTTTGGGTATGGTTCATCTAGACAATAAGAGAATACAATCTCTTCTTGTTTAGGCAAACCTAGTGCATAAAGCTTTGATTTTAATTGCTTTAATGCTGCATCTCTATTTTGATGCTGAGAACGATACACACTACATGATCCTGTTAAACCTGTAGGTAAATGGGTTACTTTTACATAACTTTTAGAATAATGTGCAAACTGTATTAACATTCGTTCTCCTAAATTAGTTCTGGTTACGATTCCAGAATAGCCTTTTCGTATCTACCGCAAACAAACACGCTATCTTTTAATACAAGCTTTGGCAAACTTGTAGAGAACTGTTTAGGTTCTTGTTACCTCGCTTTTAGCCCCGAGGGACGCCCGAAAGCCAATTAAGGCTCTCTAACCGTTACGTCAACGGACCTAAGGTAGGTGATTATTTACATACAGGAGCAGCTAGACTCATTGGGTTTACACCTGCTGGAATCATGCTAGGGTCTAGTATGTCATTGTTATTTCTGTCTCTTAGTGCATGAATGCAGTAAGCTACAGTCTCATCTTGTAGTGCTTCAAGAATGTGTACTTTGTCTCTTTGAATAAAGATCATTTGAGGCGCTGTAAAAGAGCTTTCAACACCATCTACTGTGACTTTAAGTTTACCTTTTGCAAGTAAAGTTAAATGATCAAATTGATGTGTGTGTCCTAGCTCCGTGTCACCTACTTTTTTGAAGTACATCATTCTACTAAACAAGTTAGCAACACAACCTAATTGTACGATTGGTTCACTCATAGTACTTGAAGCGGAATAGTTCCAGAGGGTGGTGTGTTGAGTTTAGCTACAAAAGTATCGTGTGACTCTCTTACAATAGAGACACGGTCAAGTGTACCAGTAAACACAAGTACAGATAAATCAGGATTACATACTACTTTAGCAATAACCTCTTGATCATCTGTGTGATCCACAACTGCACCAGTTCTTTTGTTATAAATTAAAGATTTCATTTTAGATCCATGAATTAAATGTTATTTTAAAATAAGGTGCTGTAAAGTCAACATTAGAACCACCACTCACACCACCATAATAGTAGTAAGATACTGTAGTATTAGGTGGGATAACATCAGTATTTGTTACAGGAGTAGCTAACACTAAAGTATTGTAATCACCGCTTCTAGCCGCAAAACCACTATCATGTAATAGAGTACCACCACTGTGTGTATACGAATTAACTGGTGTACCGCCCTTATATACTCTCCATCCAGAAGTATCATCAGTACCATCGTAGATAGAACTGATAATGTTAATTGCTAGTGAGCGACCACCAGCTTGATTCTTAACCGTTAGGGTCGAGGTACCGCTAGCTACAAGCGCAACGTTGTTATACCCATCTAGATATGCATTATACATGTTGTTAACCATTTGACCACGAGGGCTACTTGCGGCAAAATGCCAACCACAATATAATGTGTTATAGTAGTTGCCACCAACAGGGTAACCGCCCCTGACATCCAGTGGTAATGAGTTAAATGTAAGTGCCTCACCAAAGTCAGTCACTGTTTTGCTACCATCAGCAAATGTAATAGCCGAAGCCCCTAGTTCCATTGCCATAAAAAATCCTTTAAAACATAAATCCCTTACTAACTGACTTAGTGCCAGAGCGTACAGGGAATAAGTACTCAATCGCGTATCGTAATGCATCTGTCCAGTGTTCTACATTATCAGACTTAGAAATTTGAGCAGTGTTTGGATTGTTTTCAACCCATACCGTTCTCTCAAGACTCTTAATTGTGTGTTCTGCTCTAGTGTGAACATACATATCTACATCACCATTAGCATTTAAGAACTTACGGTTAACAGCAGCTACAGAGTCTATAATAGGTGGAGCAGCCTTATGCGCTCTACACACAATACCAAAGCTCTCAAGGATACTAAAGTCAGTGGCTCCTGCGACAGCACTTGTCTTCCTAGCTCTTCCCGCAGGATCTGGATATGCGAATACACGATGTCCTTTATCTTTGAATTGAGTCTTGAGTTTCTTTGCAAGACTCTCTGTATCGAGAACATTCTGCATGTCCTCTAAAATATGAACCTGTCCAGCTCTTACTGCGAATACTACCGCAGCCATAATCATTTGTGTTCAGTGAGAGTCGTTAATTCTCACCCGTATCGTTTATTGTGTTTAAGTTAAATATTCTATAGCTCTTTTAAGAGAGTCTATATTATCTTTTAATGCACCTATTCCAGTATTACAGTGTCCACAAAGAACACCTCTAATTTTACCAGAACCGTGACAATGGTCTATTACAGCAGACTCGCCAGTCCTTGCTGCTCTAACACCATCAAAGAATTCAATATCAGATAAACAGATTTTACACTTGTGGCCTTGTGAGGCAAGCATAAGATCTCTTTCTTCAATTGTAATTCCATATTTTCTTTTGTAGTACCATTTTGTTTGCTCTGCTTTAGAGCAAGCCTTACAATAGGTTTGTTTCCCATCTGTTCTACCAGCATGAGAACCAAAATCTAGTTTAGGTTTATTTTGTTTACATACACAACATTGTTTCATGTTCAGTCTCCTTTTAAAGGGACACAAGAAACGATAACAGCTATATGTTTCCATATAGATCAGACTATATCATGAAAGGGTTACCCCTAACCTTAGTGCTTCCACCCACTTGGGTGTACGAGATAAATCTCTAGTCGTTGAACCTTCCTTTGGAATTGCTTCCTCCGGCTCGGCTGCTGATTGCCATAGGACATTAAGTCCCTTAGGGTTTCCAGCAGTTCTCTAAGTTTTACATCAGCATTTAAATGTTTACCGATGTTGAAGTCAATAGCTACATGCACATCTTCTTTCGAATTTGAGTCACAAGTGAAGTAAGGTAGATCACCTGTAACGTGAAGCTTTCGATTGAATGTGTAGAAGACTCTTGCACCAGAATCCTCAAAGCTAGCCTCATATTCTCTCTGGAACTTAATTGGATCGATCAACCGTTTAGTTCGCTCGATTTCATCAGCAGATAAGAATGGAGAGTCTCTATAGGTGTAGTGGAAGTGTCTCCAACGTTCATCTGTACCACCATAGTTGGTCATGTCATAGAAGTGACTATAACCTTTAGGTGTTCCGATAATAAGAGCTTTATGGTTTCCTGGCCAACGAGTAGTCATAGTAGGCTGAATTACAGACTCCCAAGATTCTTTCAATCCAGGATTTCCTGTCCAGTCTTCTACCTCGTCTGCAACAACAAAGTACTGACCTGATCCTCGCATACGTTCAGATGCTTCATAGGACCATAGTTTGAGCTTCACATTACCGGGAAACCAGAATGTTCCAGATGCCAAAGAGTTCTTCTCAGAGTACTCATCAAGCCCTAACGTATGAGCCAACAGAGGAAAGTAAATATCACAAGCCTGTTGGTATGTTGGACAGATCAATGAGACGTTTTTATTAGGCATATCATCAGGCATCTGCATAAGCTCATGCACAGCCATTGTAGCAGCTACACTCGCAGTGTAACTCTTACCGAATCCTCGTGAGGCACATACAGTTGCATATCGAACACCTGTAGGCTCTTTAAACAGATACCTTAAGACCTCTGATTGACCTTTGTGTAATTTGATTTCTCCTGCCATAAAATTGTATACTTCCTAATAGTAAAACTAATCACCACAGAAATAGTATACAGTTTTATTCATTTGTAAATACAATTTTCAGTGGCTTCTTATCTTCAATAACTTGTTCTGTCTTCTCAGGAACAGCACGATAACCGTACTTCATGAGAGTATTCATAATGTTCGTTTGAATGCTCAATAGACTAGCTAGAGCAACAGCTGAATAGCGGACTTGTCCAGTTTCCATCTTAGTGACAGTCTCCTGAACCTCATAATACTTCTTAACCATCATCTCAATAGGATCAAATCCAAGACTCTGAAGTTTCTTTACAGAATCCTTTGAGTAGATAGTTGTAGAGCCTTTAGGACGGCCTTGTCCGGGTCTCAACCCACCACGTTGGCCATAAGTAGTCTTTTCTTTATAGTCCTTAACAGTTGGGTCTGAGACATCTTTTTTAGTGTCTTCAGTCATTGTTTTCTTTCTTTAAAATCTATAAACACCGGGATGTACACCCTATCTACGGAAATGTAGATAGTACATCAACACAAGTGTTACAGAAGAATTCTTTCTTTAAAGGTAACTTTAATGCTACCGCTCTTAAGTATTTATTCATTTATTTATTTTTTAATTATTATGATAAATACACTTAACTCTTTAATGCTACCGCTCTAAGGTTACTCTTTAAGGTTAAACTACCCCTAAATCCCCTTCTTTCGGTAGTAGTCTCTCTTAAGCGTCCCCTGGTGGAGACACTGGTAACTTTTGAAAAAAAAATAAAAGAGAAACCCCCTCCAGAATACCCTCTACTCAACCCCCTAAGGAGCTAAGTAAAGAGTACCCTGGAGGGTGTGGGTATTAAGCCCCCATTGGCTGTTTTGAGTAGAATAGATGATTATCTATCCTTGTTGTTAGTTTTACTGTCTTAGTCCAGTATGGTTTTACGTAGTATGCATGATAGTACAATGCACCATTAGTAGGGTCCTTGATTGTTCCTGATAAGTAGGACATAGCTAAGTATTTTACTCTCTTGTAGGCTTCCTTATGCTTAGGTGTATGATCCCTCAGTTGTTGAACCCAACTAAACTGACCCTTGTCATAGACCACTCCACACACTGTACTAGGGAACCCCTTAGCAGCTACCCTATTCATTGTTACAGCAGCTACTGCTAGCAATCCTTTATCTGACTCTCCACGAGCCTCATGATACAGGTTCTTAGCTAGACAGTCTACATCTCTATGACTAATCTTTTCCATAGCAGGTACAGGAGTCATTGTACATGATGCTGATACAAATAGTAGGAGTAATGTTAGATATTTCTTCATTTTTGATTCCTTTTACTCTTAAGCGTCCCCTGGTGACTTTTAATAGCCCTTGCATCATGAAGTGCATTATGTGGTACCTCTGAGTGGTACTGGATAAATGTATCCAATTGGAAATTAATCTTATTTGACAAAAAGATCATCTCACCCGGTCCAGTGATCAGTGCCTCACAGAAGTACCTCAAGTCATCTGGCCAGTCTGCTACAATAGTACATTCTCCAACTTCTCTTAAGTATTTATTCAAGTCCTGTTGAAATTGCCTATAGCTTACTGGTTGTAGAAACATATGAGGAACTACATTCTTCTGAACCCAAGGATCTAGCTGGTCTATCATCTCGATTTCTCGATAGAACTCTGGTACACTATCGTTTTCAGGTACAAGAGCCATAGACATCAGTTTGCCTTGGAATCCATTAAACTCAGTATCAATAAACAATTTCATAACCCAACTCCTTTACTTTGTTAACGATTTCACTATCAACTTCATACACACCATCATAGTCAGTTACCTTCTTGCCATCTAACCATAGACGACCTGCTTCTTCATCTCCATATCGCTTATGCTCAAAGTAAGCCATACCATCAGAGAAGAAATCTATTGTATAGTTCTTTGTCTCTACTTTCATTTATTCCATCCAAACAAAGTTGAAATCCATCCTGCAATAGTAGCTATGACAACTATAGGGGATAATAAAAAGAAGTCATACCACCGCTCTTCTCTGCACTTGTAGTCAGCTACATTCATAAAGTACCAAAAACTGTATACTGTCCAAAGCAGTAAACCCACGAATACATATATCATTCTTCACTCCTGAAAAGTTCTTCAAACAAATCTAGCAACTCAACATTAGACAAACTCTCCAACTCTTGTGGTGAAATATCTAACTCAAGCTGTAGATTAGGTGCATTGATAAGCGCTTCAGTAATCCTATGTATAACTAAGTTTCTCATTTTAAAAAGGTATGTCATCATCCTCTATGTTAACCACCTTGTACTTAGGTGCTACATAGTCTGGATTGTCAAAGTTATTGAAGACTGTATTGTAGTCTCCTCGAAGTCTATCTTGATTGTCAGTCAAGATTTCTCTTTTGTCTAAGAGTGTATGAGGGTTCCACGGATGATGTATTGTTATGTAGCCATTAGTATAGATACCTCCCCAAGCACCATTAACAACCCAGAACTCAAACTCACCCGGTGGTACTCCTTTTTCAACCTCTACTAACAAGTCAGGTTTGTCACCTACTCCTAGCATGAGTCTCATTATTCAACCTCAAACACTTCATATTCACGCCACTCAACATCTGTATCCTTGAAGTCTTCCTTCCAGATCAAAGCTTTAGCTTCATCATCAAATACTTTAGTTGCATTACGCCATACATCACAGTAGTCGTAGTAGCATTCATGGCCAATATAGACTTTCATTGTTTAACTCCGAAATGTGTTAAGATATTTCCACCAATCCATTCACATGCACTCTCATCAGCCGAATCAGCAATTTTAGCACATTCCTTAACAATTAACTCTGCAAACTTCTCCAAATCTACTCCATCATTATTAGCATCTTGGTCCCAGTACAATCCATATTTGTCTTTGTGAAATCCAGCTTCAAGAGCAATTCTTTCTATCATTCTTCAACTCCGAAATGTTCTACTATTGCGTTATATGCAGTTGGGCTCGCACACTTCCGAGAAACAACCACCATACATTCTTTAATAAGCAACTCTGCAAACTGTGCCTTGTCAAAGTACTCCACAAGTTCACTTTCACCAACGGTACACTGATCAGCAAGCTCCTTAATGCGGTTGTTCATGTTGCTCCTTAATCCAAGCAGGATTGAATAATTTGTATTTACTTTGGTAGTGCTCGATAGCAAACTCTAAGCTATGATCCTCAGCATCATTCATAAACCAGTGTTTGATTTGTTTAGCGAAATATTTATCATACAATGGACCAAACTCATCGGGCTTGATATTCAAAACTCTAATATCATATTTAGTATCCCATCTTTTTTCTAAATCTTTTTGTTGCTCAGAGAGAACGTAGTTACGGAAGTTATCTTCATGCTGCCAAACAAACACGATTTTGGGCTCATCGTTGACTGTCACAAACGTGATATCACCGTCATCATACAGAGCATGGTGGATTGTGTATAGTAGACCAGCAAAACATTCTGCTGAACCAGTAGAACCAGCCCAACCTTCTGGCAGATATGAATACGGGTTCGCATCAGTCTCCATCATCCATTTGACCAAACCATTCATCTGTGGTTCATATGGGCTAGGCTCCAAGAAGCGATTAATTGTTACAATAGCTTCATCATATGATTTCTGAAAAGCTGCAAATTTTTGATTCATTCTTCAACTCCGAAATGGTTTAAAATCTTGTCTTTAATTAGATGACTGTATTCAAGCTCCTCTGTATCAGGTGTATTGTACCATGCAATCTTGGCGCATTCTTTGACAATCAACTCAGCGAATTTTTCTAAGTCCACACTTTTACCTTCGTGAATTGAACCGTCATGCGAAGTGTATGCTTCTACTAGAGTTGCTTTTCGGCGTAGTTCTCGAATTCGTTCGTTCATTAAACACTCCACCCACGGGGTTGACCCCTAGTATCGTTAAGCCACTGTTCTCGAACCATGTCATTCCATTCATTAACCTTTTTACCTTGCATCTCAACTATATGATGAGATCCACTTCCCGGAAACTTCACAAGAATAGGATACCATAAGTGATCCTCAAGACGAGGTGTTATTCTTATATTCATTACACAACTCCAAAGTGTTGTTTAATCTTCCTAACAGAATACTTATCATGTTCCTTCAAAGCACGAACTCGTTCTTCAGCAAAAGGTTCATAGGGGTTAAGGACCATGTATCGTTGATCTATAAACAGAGTAAAGCACTCCTTGACAATCGAGTCTCGAAACTCTCTCATCTGTTCAAATGTATATCCGTGGATATCACCTTTCTCAGGGTCATAACCTAGCCACTCTTGGGCGGGTAGTTTACTCATCTGGAACCTCTCTAAGCTGTTGCCTCTCACCTGTCCATTCACATTGCTTACAAAAAGCTTCTGCGTCTGGATCGTGACCCTTTACACTAAAACAATAGTGTTCAAATGTGTTAGCGTCTATTGCATGCTTTTCATAAACACAAACTTCTTTGAAACCACATTCAGGGCATATTAGCATTCGTCATATCCTTTTCCAAATCCAATGTAGACACAAAGCTTTACAAAGTTCAAATGAATAGAAACCTTATGCTCACTATTAAATGTTAGACTTGCTCCAATAGCGTATGAAGGATATTGCTCCCATTTGACCCTAAAACGTTTACCGCTTCCCATAGTTCTTCTCCTTGAGTTTAGATTCAACATTTCCAATTAATTCACCTAGGGTTTCCCAAGGTAATCTTCGAACTGTTAACTTATCTTCATCTGTGAGCCCTACCCAATTCTCAATAGGCTTTTGAAACTCCAATTCAGATATCTTTAAGTTAGGGGCACACTTCGGACAACCTACACCAGTTTTCCCATGTGTGTACTCTTTCTTACATTGGGCACACTTTGATATTGGTTTACGGTCACAGGTAGGATATCCACAATTAAGATTATGAAGTTGACATCCACGAGGTTTTGCTCGCTCTTTACAATGGCCTGTTGTATACTCTTGAGTAAGTGCTGCGGGTGGGGTGGTGTAGATCAGCGAGTCCTCCGATGGGATCGGGGCTTCTGGCAACAACTCCACAGATATTGACCGCAAGTGCGGTACGGACGCGATCACCTTGCCAACAGGCTCCTGCACAGGTGCTGTCTGTGCGGGTGGGGTGTCGGTGA
>JACCDX010660210.1_pt1 | contig 41339 bp, 37 predicted proteins | sample 7449681 | NCBI WGS metagenome assembly JACCDX01 (sample SAMN15323450, study PRJNA562643) | freshwater metagenome | isolation source: river surface water | place: USA:Blue River Watershed | collected 2017-08-18
CGGAAAGACCTTCACTCTTCTTCTTGACTTGATCCAGCGGTGTAGTACGTGCGAGCAAGAGCATCAAGTCAGAGTGGAGGGCGCGCGATGTCCAAACTTTCTGACCATTGATCACATAATGATCGCCCTGACGTTCGGCACGCGTCTTCAATTTGGTTGTATCTGTGCCTGTGGTGGGTTCAGTCACACCGAAAGCTTGGAGACGAAGCTTTCCGCTGGCGATGTCTGGTAGATACTTTTTCTTTTGCGCTTCGCTGCCATGGCGCAACACCGTACCCATGGTGTACATCTGGGCATGGCACGCACCCGCATTACAGCCCGACGCGTGGATTGTTTCAAGAATTACCATGGCTGCGCGTAGCGGCATACCACTACCACCGTACTCCTCGGGGATCAGCGCACCGAGATAGCCTGAAGCAGTGAGTGCTTGGACAAATTCAGTTGGGTAGGCGAGCGTCTCCTCGAGCCCACGCCAGTATGAGCCGGGGAAATCAGCACAAACGCGCTTAACGCCTTCGCGAATTTCTGGGTAGTCCTCACCAGTTGAAATGCTGATGTTCTGAACGGGTTGACTCATGATTAACAGCCTTTAAAGTTAGCTTTTCGTTTTTCGTTGAAGGCCTTAACGCCTTCCATGCGATCTTCAGTATCGATCAGGTGGTTATAGGCTTCGATTTCGAAGCGGAACGCTGTACGAAGTTCCATTTGACCGCCATAACGCACGGACTTCTTTATTTGCCGCACGGATAATGGGGCATTAGAGGCGATGACCTCGGCAGTCTCCAGCGCCTTGGCCAGTACTTCTGTCGGCTCAAGGATTGCGTTAATGAGACCGTATTCACTTGCCTGCTGTGCAGTGAAGGGCTTGCCGGTCATAAGGATTTCCTTCGCACGACGCTCGCCAATCGCTCGGGGTAGATTTTGTGTGCCACCAGCACCGGGCATGATGCCTAGAGTCACTTCGGTCAGAGCGAAGCGAGCAGCGTTACTTGCGTAAATAAAGTCGCAAGACAAAGCCATCTCTAGTCCACCAGCGTAAGCGTGTCCGTTCACGGCTGCGATGACGGGTATCGGTAGGTCGACGAGTGTCCAATACATACGCTCAAAGAGTTCGTGTTGCAGTGTCCACTGCTTTTTAGTCATCCCGTTGCGTTCTTTGAGATCGCCACCAGCACAAAATATTTTTTCGCCGGCACCGGTCAGCACGATGCAACGGATCTCACCAGCATCTGCCGTCAGGCGGTTCCAAAGATCAAGCAGATCGTGCCCGGCTTGGGTGTTGATCGCGTTGCCAACCTGCGGACGGTTCAGCGTCACTTTGAGAACGTGCGCACCCACCATGTCGGTTGCGATGGTTTCGTATGCGGGAAAAGTTGTCATGCTTTGTTCCTTTTATTAATCAATTCGGTGTGTTCGCCGAGTTTGGGCGGTGGAGCGCTTGGATGTGGTCGTATTCCATCGAAGCTGATGGGCAAACCGATAAAGCGCATCGCCGAGCCTGGCACGTCCTGGATAAGGCCAAGCGCCTCAGTCTGAGGATGCGCGGCCATTTGCGCGATATCGTTGACGGGTGCACAAGGTACACCTGCTTTCTCCAATTCTGTTATCCAATGCGCTGTGGGCTTGGCTGCAATCAGCTCGTCGAGCATTCCGTACAAGAGCTTTTCATTTTCAACTCGCTTGGGGTTATCGATGAAGCGCGGATCATCGATCCATTCTGGATGGCCGACGGTTTTAGCAAGTGACTTAAACAATGCATCGCTTCCGGCCGCAATGACAAGCTCGCCATCGGAAGTGAGGTAGCTTTTGTAGGGGACGATGCCAGGCGCGCCTGAGCCTTGCTTTGCAGTGACCTTGCCGCTAGCGAAGTACTGCGCGGCCAAGAGTGAGACCCAGGTCGTAGCTGTTTCAAACAGTGACACGTCGACAACCCTACCGCGACCTGTCGTATGCCGCTCAAGCAGCGCGGTGAGTGCACCGATCACTGCCCACATGCCAGTTCCCATGTCGACGATTGATGCGCCCACGCGCACAGCGGGGCGGCCGGGTTCGCCTGTGGTACTCATGATTCCACCAAAGGCTTGCATCAGTGGATCGTAGCCGGGGCGATCTTTCAGGGGACCTGTGTTGCCAAATGCGCCTAGGTTGCAATAAATCAGACGTGGCTGTCGGGCGAGAAGGGTGGCGCCGTCGAGTCCGAGCTTTTGAATATGGCCGGGACGCAAATTTTGAATCACGATATCAGCGTGCTCGCAAATGTACTGTCGCAGGGCTTCCACCTCTTTTTCGTTGCGCAGGTCGCACACCACCGACTTTTTGTTACGGTTTAACGACTGAAAGAAAGGTGAGGCGCCCTCCCAAAACGGTGGCCCCCACTTGCGGGCGTCGTCGCCATCAGATTTTTCAATCTTGATGACGTTTGCGCCAAGCTCACCAAAAATCTGGCCCGCAAAAGGGGCCGCCACACTATTGCCTAGTTCTATCACCACGAGCCCAGCAAAAGGGGTGGCGCCAAGGGATTGATGCTGCGTATGCTCAGACATTTTTAATATAATTTTGGGATGATTCGTCTCTCCAAAATTATGTCACGAATTACCTTCAGTCACCGCGCGAGCCATGGAGCACGACGCAAGTTGACCGCATAGCGGAATGGATTGCAGCTTTAACGCAAAATAAGTTCGATTGAGGGGGGCTCATCCCAGATCCAATTGCCATTCCGGCGAAAGATTTCGGGGAAATGACCCGGCACGACGATATCAGTGTTTTTGCAAATCTCGGCGATCGAGCGCTTTGAGTCGTCCGTGGAGCCAAAACACATGTCACCCACTTGGGCGAGGATTTCTTTCGGATACTTGATGGCATCACCAGCAAGCACAACCCGACGGCCATCCGCTTGGGCAAATCTTAGGGCTTGGCAGCCGGTCGTGTGTCCGGGGACTTCAAAATGCTCAATGCCGGGCGCAATCACACCGCGTTGTGGCAGTATTTTGAGATCAAAATCCGCAAGGAGATCGTGAATTTTCCAGGGGATAAATAAATCGTCGGGGTGGGGGTTACGTGCGTATTCAAGTTCTGTTTTACCAACCGCGACCGGTACGCCCTCGAACAGATCAAGATTCTGGCAATGGTCGAAATGCAAATGGGAGAGGAACACAAGATCCACATCACCAGGGGCGAGCCCACGTTCCTTCAAGCCGTTAATCAGACCTTTACGCACGCAGTAGTGTCCTGTGTCGAACAAAATACGCGTGCCATCTTCTGCGGTAACCAAGGCAACGTTGCATAAGCCAAAAAAACCACCTTTAAAGCTTAGGCTATTACCGCGGACAAGAAGTTCGTATTTTGCGTGCACAAAGGCTCTCCTGATGGACTTGTGATGACGTCTATTTGAGCTGCTCACATACCGCAGCGGTAACCTGTGCGGTTGTGGCTAACCCACCGAGGTCGCGGGTGTGTAAGCGTGGATTCGCGGTGACGGCTTCAATCGCACGCATTAAGCGATCAGCTGCGGCTTGCTCTCCGATGTGCTCGAGAAGCATCACCACAGACCAGAAGGTGCCGATTGGATTGGCCAGGCCTTTGCCCATGATGTCAAACGCCGAGCCATGAATGGGTTCAAACATGGATGGGTAACGTCGCTCAGGGTCAATGTTGCCTGTGGGTGCAATACCAAGGCTACCGGCTAGGGCGGCCGCGAGGTCGCTCAATATATCGGCGTGCAGGTTCGTGGCAACAATGGTGTCGAGTGTTGCGGGGCGATTCACCATCCGCGCTGTGGCTGCATCGACGAGTTCCTTGTCCCATTTGACGTCAGGAAACTCTTTTGCGATTTGAACCGCGATCTCATCCCACATGACCATGGCATGGCGTTGCGCATTGGACTTGGTGACCACAGTCAACAATTTACGTGGACGTGACTGTGCAAGCTTAAAGGCATAGCGCATGATTCGCTCGACGCCAGCGCGAGTCATCATGCTGACGTCAGTTGCTACCTCGATGGGATGGCCTTGGTGTGCACGACCACCGACGCCCGAGTATTCACCTTCAGAGTTTTCTCTAACGATGATCCAGTTAAGTTGTTCGGGTGTACAGCGTTTAAGCGGCGCATCAATGCCGGGCAAAATACGAGTAGGGCGCACGTTTGCATATTGATCAAAGCCCTGACAGATCTTTAGGCGTAAGCCCCAAAGCGTGATGTGATCGGGAATATGAGGATCTCCCGCCGAGCCAAATAAGATCGCGTCCTTATCACGCAATGCATTAAGTCCGTCCTCTGGCATCATGACGCCATGCTTGCGGTAGTAGTCGCCGCCCCAATCGAAATCTTGAAATTCGAACTTTAGGTTTTTGTCTAATTGTGCGATGGCTTCCAGTACTTTTTGTCCCTCTGGAACGACTTCTTTTCCGATGCCATCACCGGGGATTGTTGCGATACGGTATGTTTTCATGTTTGATCTGTGTGCGTGGGTAAATAGGTGTCACTTAAAAATTTAGTGTTCAGTCGAAAAGTTTAACTATTTCCTTGCTCGTATCGCTTGCCACGCGCTAAAAGTTCTGGCGTTCCGATCAGGTTATTCAGACCATCAAAATCAAGCATACGGTCCTGAAAGGCTTGTGTGCTTCCCGTTTGTTTCAGACTGCCGTAGTACTGTTGCAAAGTGTGCGCAACGGCTCTGACGGTCCCGCCAGGGAAAATCACAATCGAATAACCTAGCGCTTGTAAAACCTGGGTCGATTTGACGGGCGTTTTCCCGCCCTCGACCATATTGGCGAGCAGCGGAACACGTCCTTTGAACCGAGCATTGACGATTTTCATTTGATCGTCAGATCGAACTGCTTCAACAAATAAGATGTCTGCGCCGGCCGCGAGGTAATGCTCTGCACGCTCTAGGGCTGCATCAAATCCCTCGACGGCGACTGCGTCGGTACGGGCCATGATGAGCGTCTCGGGGCTAAGACGTGCGTCTGTGGCAGCGCGGATCTTACCCACCATTTCCTGCGTAGATACTAACGTTTTCCCGTCAAGATGTCCGCAGCGCTTTGGAAATCCTTGATCTTCAAGTTGAATGATGTTGGCGCCGCTGCGCTCGAAGCCTCGTACGGTACGTTCCGTATTGAGAGCGTTTCCAAAACCAGTGTCCGCATCAACGATGATAGGGAGTTGGATCCGATCGCGAATTTGCGCGACTTTTTCGTTGACCTCGGTATATGTCGTTAGGCCGACGTCCGAGCGTCCGAGCGTGGTGTAGGCAATCGACGCGCCTGATAGATACACCGCTTCAAATCCGGCTTGTTCGGCGACCATTGCAGAGAAGGCGTCATAGATACCGGGTGCAAGCAGGATTTCTTCTTTTTGTAATCGTTCTTTTATCTTCATTATCTTGCACCGGGGCGAAAGTTGTTGGCGGGTTCATCAAACCAATCGCGTTTCCTTTGCAGGCGACGGCTCATTTGTAATGCATAGGGTGCTGCTTCAAAGAGAAGTTCTAGCAAATCGTCACTTAAACGTAATCCTGCGTTAAGAGCCATGCGTGTTGCGAAGTCTCGGGTAAGAGCATCGCAATGCGAGGTATCTGGAGTGAGGTCGGGCGCGGTCAATGTCGGCGCAGCCTGTCCCGCGGTCAGCTTCGGACGTGTTGCACGCAGCCCTAAAGCTCCTTCCAACGCATGGCCCACTCTGAGCACGCGAGCATCATCCAATGGTGCACCCACTAGTTGCAGCCCCATTGGCATACCGTTCGCACTAAATCCACAGGTCATTGCAAGAGCAGGTCCTGCCGAGATGTTAGCGAGCACTTGGGCATTTGCGCCTTTCCAAAAGCTGATCGGACGATGTGCCGTAATTGGCTTGGCAGCGCCGAAACTAGGCATCAGCAGAATATCGAACTGTTCATAAATAGGGGTCATTTCATGCAGCATACGTCGGTGCTCCCGCGTTGCGGCAACGAAGTCGGCAGACTGGAACATCACTGCGGGCAAGATGCGCGTTAAAAAGTCGCGACCATAATCACCGGGTCGATCAATGAGTCCTTGTTGTTGGACAGTAAAAATCTCAGTCTCCGCAAGCACGACTTTGACATCCATGTAGTCCTGCATGGGGCGCAGACGGCAGTCAGATATCGTCGCTCCGAGATCTTTCAGCACCTGAGCCGCATTGTTCAGTGCTTGCTGGTGCTCCGCTGCGATGGGAAGGTCCTCTTCCCAAACGTAGCGTAGTACTCCGACACGCAGTCCTTTTAAATGACCGTCTAAGCCTTTGCTGTAGTCGGGAATATCTTGCACGAAACTGTTGCCGTCCGCAGGATCATGTCCGGCAAGCGCTTGTAGCATGATCGCGCAGTCTTTCACAGTCCATGCCATCGGTCCGCAGTGGTCTAAGGTGAACGAATTAGGCATTACGCCCGTTCTGCTAACAAGTCCAGAGCTGGGCATGAAACCCGCAATCCCGCAAAGTGAAGCCGGGCCGCGTATGGAACCGCCGGTGTCTGTTCCTAGTGCCGCGGGCAGTAGTCCTGCCGCGACGGCGGCACCTGAGCCGCTGGATGAGCCACCGCTAAAACATTCAAGATTCCATGGGTTTCGAACAGTTGGCCAGGGCACATCGAAGGAAGGCCCTCCGTGTGCAAACTCGTGTGTATTCAATTTACCGAGCAGCAAGGCACCGGCATCCCGCATTTTCGAGATCACCACAGCGTCACGCTTAGGGATATGATGCTGCGCGATGCGTGAACCACCAGTTGTCAGTATTCCAGCAGTTTCATAGATATCTTTTGCGCCATAGGGTATCCCATGCATTGGCCCCCGATAGTTTCCTGACGAGATCTCCGCTTCCGCTTTTTTTGCTTGCTCCCGAGCGAGCTCAAAGGTCGGTGTGATGAAGGCGTTAATCTGCGGGTCGATTGTTTCAACCCGCTTTGCCAGATGATCAACGTACTCTACCGGCGATAGGGCTCGTGCCTTGATTTGTTGCGACGCTTCGGCAATCGTTAAAAAATGTAGATCCGATTTCATGTGTGACCTCGCGAGTCGTCAAAGGAGTGGCTCTAGACCTTGTGCGCGCAAAGCTGCGCTCACTTCTGCTGAGTGCATAAAAGTTGCCAAGGATTGAATGACCTTGACCTGTTTGGTGTCGACAAAACTGCCTAACGAAAAGATGGTTGACTGCTGCACGGCGGGGGGGAGTTTGGCAAAAATATTTATACCCTCTACCTGCATGAGTTCGCTCATTTGTTGAACCGCTAGTTCGATCTCACCACGTGCGACAGGTTCGCCAGTCAGCCCCTCGGGGAGCACTAACGCCTTTGCTCGAATCTCATCTTCGATACCCAGTTTTTTTAGCAGGCTAGCGAAATACATTCCGCTTGCACCTTGCTTTGAGAAGCAAATGGATCGACAGGATAAAAGCGTAGCTTTAAAGGCCTCGGCACTGGAGATGTCCGGCGCAGTAGCGCCGAGTTTGACGGCCATTGCCACATCCGAGCTCACAAAGTCCAGCCTGCTCCCTGATCGCAGAATGCCTTCGCTAATGAGTTCTTCAATCGATCCGGAGACTGCCATGATGGCGTCTGCACGCGCACCCGCACGGATCCGTTCCGATAATTGTGCCGTCGCACCATATTCAATCGTGACGTGTGCGTCGGTACGCTTCTCAAATTCGGGAATGATGGCCTTGAGCACATTGCGCATCGCGATGGTCGAGAATAACGTTAGAGACTGGCTGGGGGTCGTCATGGTGCCTCAGGGATACATAAATAATCACGATTCGATTCTATTCGATTGACCCAGAGGTATCTGGTCGTTAGCATTCAATTCGAAAATAGGTTTTTGTGTGCAGTGCGCAAATTTATTGAACAAGCAATGCTTAGCGCTTAAATGCTCGCAGATATGTAAAGGAACATGCGAGATGCAGTTGGGGGAGTCATGAAACACAATATTGAGCAGCCAGAAGAGGATTTCCCGCCGTACGAGGTATTTGCGGTGAAGTATGCGACGCGTGAGGCTTCACGGAAAAACCATTTCATCGGGGGGGACTCCCATGATGGTCCGATGCCGATGGACTACTACGTATGGGTGGTGCGCAATGCGCGGCGGACTTTCGTTGTCGACACAGGATTCAGCGCAGAGATGGCCGTCAAGCGCGGACGTACCTTGTTGCGAACTCCTGCGGAGGGGTTAAAACTTTTAGATATTGAAGCCGCGACAGTAGAGGATGTGATCATCACGCACCTTCATTATGACCATATTGGAACCTTCGAGAGCTTTCCGAAAGCGCAGTTTCATCTGCAGGATGACGAGATGTCTTATGCCACAGGACGTCATATGTGCCACAAACAATTCAGTCATAGCTATGAAGTTGATGAGATTGTTGGGATGGTACGGTTGGTATACAAAAATCGGGTAAGTTTTTACGCTGGAAAAGGGGACCTCGCGCCCGGTTTGTCTGTGCATCGCATTGGAGGACACACGCACGGTATGCAATGTGTGCGTGTGTGGACTAAGCGCGGTTGGGTTGTGTTGGCCTCAGACACCAGTCATTACTATGAGCATTTTGAAAAGCGCCGCGCCTACACGACGATGTTCAACGTTGGCGAAGCATTGCAAGGCTATGCCAAGCTCGAGGCGTTGGCGCAATCAAACAACCATATTATTCCTGGGCACGATCCCCTTGTCATGCAACGTTATCCAGCTCCATCTTCGTCGATGGCGGGGGTCGTCGTGCGTTTAGATGTCGAGCCTCAGAATGGATAGTCATCCTGTATCGCTGTTGCCAGGTGCGACACGAGAGCTCGCTGCTTTTTCCGCACAACTTCAGTTTGAGGATATACCCGTTGAGGTCGTTGCCCGCATGCGGACGAGTTTCCTCGATAGTGTGGGTTGTTGCTTATTTGGCGCGACGCTGCCGTGGACGCAACGCGTCACGGCGATGGCCTTAGAGGAGGGTGCAAAGCCTGTTGCCTCCATATTCGGGTGTGGACAAAAGACGTCTGTCAGCTCTGCGGTGCTGGTGAATGCTACTGCAGGCCACGCGTTCGAACTGGATGACATTCATAAAGAGTCCATTTTGCATGCTGGATCTATCGCAACACCGGTTGTCGTCGCGCTAGCAGAGCAAACTGCGCAGCGAGATGGTCGCGCCCTCATCAAGGGAATGACAGCAGGATATGAAATCGGCACGCGCATTGGAAATGCGGCCACGATGGGACTTTTTTTTCGAGGCTTTCATCCGCAAGGGGCCTCTGGGGTATTTGTCGCAGCGGCGAGCGCGGCTTCGATGTTAGGACTTGATGCGATACGCACGCAGCACGCATTAGGGATCACGGGTTCACAAGCCGGTGGCTTGATGGCCGCTCAAGAAGGTGCAATGGTCAAGCGCTTCCACTCTGGCCGGGCGGCACAGAGCGGTGTGTATTCGGCATATTTGGCGCAAAAAGACTTTACCGGGATTACTGATGTACTTGAGGCCGGATATGGCGGCTATTTAAGCACCTATTCCAATTCGCCGAACCCAAGTCGACTATTAGACGGGTTGGGCTCTGTTTGGGAAACCGGAAAAGTTGGATATAAGCCTCACGCATGCGTGACAAGTATTCACTCCGCCTTGGATGCCTTTGCAACGCTCTTGACACAGTACCACTTGAGACCGGACGATATCGCAAAACTTGAGGTAGGGGTGAGCTCCATGACGTATACGCATTGCGCCTGGGAGTACAAGGCGCAAGGTGTAACGGCTGCTCAGATGAATCTTTACTACGGTTTAGCGGTGATCGGTTTCGATGGGATGGCGTTCGTTGCTCAGTACCAAGAGCAACGACTAGCTGACCCGTTGATTATGAACTTCATCCAGCGAATTAAAGCGCGGATTGATCCCGAAATTGATGCGATGGGAGCCGCTTATCGCCACGCAGCCAGAGTCCGAATCACTACGACAGATGGTCGCTGTGTCGAGCACGAAATATTAAATCGGCGTGGTAGCCCGGAAAATCCTTTGTCGCATGATGATGTCGTTTACAAATATCGCCACGTCGTCGGAGCTTGTTTATCTGCAAAGCAGATTGATCGGTCGATTGCCTTGATCGATCAGTTGGATAAGCTGAAAGATACGAGTGAACTATTTAATCTGTTGGCAGCGAGGAGGGATATATCGACGTAAAATGGAACTTCAACTCGCGTTGGTTTGTCCAAGGTGAGGACCATTTTCGTGGAAGGTAAGCAGTATGCGGCACAGTATCGTGATTTTTCGTAAATTTTTCCAGGGAATCATACTCTGGGCGTGCCTGCAGCTGCCGGTTTTCGCGCATCCTCACATATTCATTGATGGTAGTGTTCAGCTGATTTTCAATGCCCAAGGGCAGATCGTCTCCCTAAGACAGAGTTGGATATTTGACGAGTTATTCGCTGCCTATGCGCTCCAGGGATTGACGCGCAGCAAATCCGGAGATGTCGCCAAAGATGAGCTCGATAAGATAACGAAAGAGTGGATGACTGCGCTGGCTGATCCAGAATCGCATTTTTTTACCGAAGCGATGCAAGCTTCGACAAAGTTTAGTTTTGGTTCAGTAAAAGACGCTGCGACGACTTGGGATCCGAAAGCAGGGCAATTAACGCTCTCCTTTGAGCTTCCGTTTGCATCGCCAATTACGCCTGGTAAGCAGGCCGTCGAAGTCGATATTTATGACTCAAGCTATTTTGTCTCTTTTGCGTACAAGGGTTCGAGCTCTTATCGGCTGGAGGGTGCGCCTCGGAGCTGTCGGATAAATTACTTATCTCCCCGCCCCCTCGATCCCAAGACCGAACGACTTCTTTGGTCCATCCCGCCTGATCAAAAGGAACTTCCTCCAGAATTGAAAGAAGTGACAAAGCAATTAACACATCAATTCAAGGTGACATGTTGAGCGCGTCAGACAAGAGTGCGCTGCCTATGAGATGCTTTGTCATAGTTATCTTTGTTTGTGGGCTGAGCGCAGTTGTCGGGTCGAGTGATGCGATCGCACAGATGTCTCATCCGTTTGCGACACCCGAACAGCGGTTGAACTTTAGCCTTGGTGGTTGGTTCAGTGATTTTTCTGCCCAGATGGCAATGTGGCAATCGCATTTCTATCGACAGCTCACTGGTGCCGTTCGTGCGTGGCAACAAGATGGATGGGCTGCCTGGCTTTTACTCGGTCTTTCATTTGCGTACGGTGTGTTTCATGCGCTCGGACCTGGTCATGGTAAGGCAGTGCTCACGGCTTATGTTCTAGCGAACCGAGAAACGATACGCAACGGTGCGTTGTTGGCTTTACTGTCCGCGTTTTTACAGGCTGTTGTCGCGGTTGTGTTGGTCGGTGTCGCGGCTGGGATATTAAATGTTTCCGGTATGAGTTTGAATCGAGCGACATGGTGGCTAGAGCTAGGCTCTTACTTCATGATGATTGCACTCGGACTCATGCTTGTATATCGCCACGTGATTCGAGTCGCGTTTCAACGCGGTAGTGGCGATCATCATCTAGCGCACGAGCACGATGCGCATGCCCACCATCACCATGGACATGAACACTCTCATGGACATCAGCATGATGACGGGTGCGGATGTGGTCATCTGCATGTACCGGATCCCTCCATGGTGAGTGGAAAGTTGAATTGGTCAAAAGCCACTTCGGCAATTTTGGCGATCGGTCTCAGGCCGTGCACAGGTGCTGTATTTGTGCTTGTTTTTACACTCTCGCAAGGATTTTTTATTGCAGGTGTCGCTGCTGCGTTGGCGATGGGTTTAGGAACTGGGCTGACCGTTGCTGCACTCGCGAGCGCATCGTTATGGGCTAATCACGCACTGGAGAAAGTTGTGGACGGCCCCAGGCTCCGCCTTGGCAAATACTTGATGACCGCCATCCAGGCATTGGCCTCTATCGCTGTGCTGCTCTTCGGTCTATTGATGTTTAGCGCTGCCTGGACGATGCATTCCTAGCGTTAGCAGTCCTTGCAGCGGCCGTAGAGCGTGAGGTCATGACCCTCCACCTTGAAGCCTTTCGGGGCTAGGCTCATGAGATCGCTCGGGCAAGAATGGATATCAAACACTTTCTGGCACCGATTGCATTGAAAGTGATGATGATGGTCGTGCCCGGCCAATTCAAAGCGCGGGTTTTCGCCTGGCAGCAAGACTTGCTTGATCGCCCCTTCTTCCACCATCGTTTTGATATTGCGATAAACCGTCGCGATGCCAAGTCGCGGTACGTGCCGACAGGCTAGTTCGAGGACTTCCTGCGCGAGCAGCGGGCGTCCCGCTTGCTCAATAGCGTCGCGAATGGCTGCTCGTTGTCGCGTCGAGCGCTCTAATCGAGGAGTGTTACTTAAGCTCATGGCGTATCTTACCTGCATCAATAATGATATTGTATTATCATTATTAGATTGTTTGCAGTTTACATACCTAATCTGCACTCGTTACGGGCAAAACAAGGGCGATGTCTTCATCCGCAAATCACAAGCACTTGCACGGGCATGAGCATGGACACTCCCATGATCATCAGCACTCCCATGTGCCGGTTGTCCTTGCTCCTCCTGCGTTGCGCAGTCCCTTGCTCAGTGGCGTCGGATGGCGGCTCGTCGGGGTAGGCGGTCTCGTATGCACGGTTTGGCTTGTCGTCCTATGGGCTTTGTAGACTTATGGGTAAGCCAATGAGCCCGCGTGCCATATCGCCGGACATCAGATTGAATAATCTCACGGTAGCGTACGATGGTCATCCAGCCGTACATCACGTATCGGGGGTGTTTGAATCTGGCTCCCTCACCGCTGTCGTGGGTCCAAACGGTGCTGGCAAAAGCACGCTTCTATCAGCGATAGCTGGCCAAATTAAAGGCATCGAAGGTGCTGTTCATTTCGGTGATGCGGCGGATATCGACCTGGCTTATTTACCTCAACAGTCGGCAATTGATCGGGAATTCCCTGTTCGTGTCCTCGATGTTGTGGTGTTAGGGAGCTGGAAGCAGATTGGAAGTTTTTTGCCAGCTTCGCGCGAAATCAGACAGCGCGCCACTGAGGTGTTGGCCGCTGTCGGCCTAGTCGGGTTTGAGCGACGCTTTATCGGGGAACTCTCCGTTGGGCAATTGCAGCGCGTATTGTTCGCGCGTCTGCTGATGCAGGACGCACCCGTCATTTTGCTAGACGAGCCTTTCAATGCGCTGGACACGCGAACGGTTGAGGACTTACTGCAAGTCGTTCTAGGTTGGCATCACCACTCACGTACAGTGATCGCCGTATTGCACGACTTTGATATGGTGCGTCGATATTTTCCGCAGACGCTTTTATTAGCCCGCGAAGCTATTGCGTGGGGCGAGAGTCATGCCGTATTGAATGCGGACAATCTGTCTCGGGCTCGCGCGACGGCTGAGTACTGGGATGATCGAGCACCCTGGTGTGTACGCGCGCCTGAGCAAGGTGGGCGCTTCTGATGCTGGCAGACGTTTTTTTGCAAATGTATAACTTTCTGCTGATGCCGTTTGTGGAATATGGCTTTATGCGGCGTGCGCTCGTAGCATGCGTCGTAATCAGTTTGGCTTGCGGTCCCATCGGGACGATATTAGTCTTGCGCAGAATGAGTCTCGCAGGGGATGCGATCGCGCATGCGGTGCTTCCCGGTGCTGCGGTTGGTTTCATTTTTTTTGGATTGTCTCTGCCAGCGATGACAATGGGCAGCTTTGTGGCTGCCGCCTTAATGGCCTTGCTCGCTAACTTAGCTACGCGATGGACTAAGCAAAAGGAAGACGCGAGCTTTGCGTCGTTCTATCTCATATCGTTAGCACTTGGCGTTTTACTGATCTCAACAAGTGGAAGCAAAGTCGACCTATTGCATTTTTTATTTGGTAGCGTCTTGGCAACGAATGATGAATCGTTAGTCATGATTGCCATGGCGTCGACTATTACACTCATTGTATTGGCGATTATTTGGCGTCCGCTTGTCGTGGAGTGCTTTGACCCGGCGTTTTTGCGTACGGTGGGTGGGCGAGGTGGCTTGATTCATCAATTATTTATGTTGATGGTTGTGTTGACTCTCGTGTCTGCCTTTCAGGCGCTTGGTACCTTGATGGCGGTGGGTCTGCTGATGCTGCCTGCAACAGCAGCTCGATTTTGGTGCTACGGGGTGATTGCGCGTGCCAGCGTTGCGGCAAGCATTGGAGCCGCGAGCGCTGTGCTCGGACTGCTGATTTCGTATCACGCCAATTTCCCCTCTGGGCCAAGTATCGTTTTGGTGGCGGGCGTTCTGTATCTGTTGTCATTATTTTTGGGTCGACGCGATAGCCTCAGGCAGGTTTGGTTTCCTGCGCCACAGCACAAGGAGTCATGATGCTCGTTAATATTATTCGGTCGCTGCGTGTATTGCTTCTTATGACGCTGACTACGCTTGCCGCTTCGCCTGCTAGCGCTCAGCCGCTACCTGTTGTAGCGAGTTTCTCGATTATTGCGGATCTTGTTCGAGTGGTCGGTGGCTCCCATGTCGAGGTAACAAGCTTGGTGGGACCTAATACGGACGCTCACGTATTTAACCCAACGCCTGCGGACGCCAAGCGTCTAGCGAACGCAAAGCTAGTCGTTACAAACGGCCTAGGATTTGAAGGTTGGATGGAACGTTTAATTAAATCATCTGGCTATCGTGGTCCCGTTGTCGTGGCGAGCCGAGGTGTCAAAACAATTCAGGAGGCCGCTGGACATAGCCATCAGCATGGGCATAGTCATAGCCATGCAGCGGACCCTCATGCATGGCAAAATCCCATGAACGTCAAGCAATACGTCAATAATATACGTGTCGCACTTGCTGCGGCAAAGCCTGAGGCAGCGGACGAGTTCGAGCAACGAGCCGCCTCATACAGCCGTGAATTGGATGCGCTTGATCAGTCGATCCGTGACCGCTTGAAAACTGTACCTGTCGCGCAGCGTCGCATCATTACCTCGCATGATGCGTTTGGTTATTTTGCAGCGGCCTACAATGTCCGGTTCTATCCACTACAAGGACTATCGACGGGCAGTGAGCCCTCGGCTGCAGATGTTGTACGCATCATCGATCAAATAAAAAAGAATAAAGTCACTGCAATTTTTATCGAGAATATTTCTGACTCACGTGTGTTGGAACGTCTTACAAAAGAGAGTGGGGCGCGAATTGGAGGAACGCTGTATGCCGACGCATTGTCTGAGCCTGGTGGCGCGGTGGATACCTATTTGAAAATGATCACGCACAATGCGAATGCAATTGTTGGTAGCTTTGCAAGAGCTCAGTAACCATGTGTTACAAATCTCTGAATTGATTTCTTTGCAAATAAGAATCATTATCATTTAAAATAGATGCATGGATATCTTTGCTCATGCGCTAAAACCGTCTCCAAGTCAGGTAGGTCCTTCGAACCAGAGGCTTGGCAGTCTGTCCGGTCAGGGCATTGTGCGCACCACTAGTCAGGCGCTGTTTCGCAGCGCCGCTGAGATCCACATCCAGCACGACGGAGTGTTGTACCGTCTGCGCAAGACATCTCTTGGTAAGTTAATTCTCACGAAATAATCTTTGGTTCACGCACTGATAGATCAGCGCGTGAAGCCTTCGTAACACGCACAAGCCAGCCATCGCCAGCCAGTGCCTAAGTTGTTTTAGGACACTTCATGCTGAGCAAAAAATACGCTTTTCTATATTGTGCGATTCTCGTAGCCCCGATGCCACGAACGGTCCTGGCTGGGTCTGACTCATTCATCAACACTTCAGTCAGTCGCATGGAAGACGTCACGGTGAGTGCGACTCGGACAGCCAGACGAACGGACGATGTGCCAGTATCCGTAACAGTCATCGGTGCACAGACAATTGAGCAGGAAGGTGCGCGGGATATAAAAGATCTGTTTCGTAACGAGTTAGATGTGAGCGTGCGGGCGGCACCCACGCGATACGGTATGGGTGGAAACTCAGGAGCTCGTGCAGGGAATCAGGGTGTCAATATTAGGGGCCTAGGCGGCAATCAAGTTCTCATGCTTGTCGACGGTATCCGCATTCCAAACGGTTTTAACTTTGGAGCCTTTGCAACGGGTCGTGGAGACTTTGTAGATGTAGACGGGATTAAGTCGGTAGAGGTCCTGCGCGGACCCGCATCAACTCAGTACGGAAGTGATGGGTTGGCGGGCGCAGTCAGCTTTCGGACGCTCGATCCAAGTGATGTGCTTCATGGAAATTCCTTAGGCGCCTTCGCTCGAGTGAGTTATGCGAGTATCGATCAGTCGGGGGCCGGCACCCTCACGGTTGCTGGTGAACGCGACGCCTGGCAAGGGATGGTGCTTGCTTCCTACCGATTGGGGCATGAGACTGCAACGCATGGCAGCGACGCATCTCAGAATATTCTGCGTACGCAGGCGAATCCGGCTGACTATCGTAATCGTTATCTCTTGGGTAAGATGGTTTACTCCGTAAGCTCGAGCCAACAGCTTATGCTTACGTTAGAGTCGCAAAACCGAACGCAAGCGACGGAAGTCTTTTCTGCAAGAGGGTTGCAACCGAGCAGCCCCCGCGCAACACTGGATTTTGATACGCGAGATCAAATTCTGCGTGATCGTATTTCCCTTGAGCATCGCTTTAATGATGTGAATGCCCGATGGATTCAAAGTGCTGAAACGCGAGTCTACTGGCAAGATGGCCGTGTCAATCAATTTACAGAAGAAAGTAGGTTGCGTGCGCCGCTTAGGACGCGCGATAACGACTATCGCACACGCTTGATAGGCCTTGCCACGCAGTTTGAAACAAATCTGTCGGGGCTGATTAATCAGAAACTCACCTACGGCTTTGACTGGAGTCAAGCAACAGTAACCGGGGTACGCGACGGAATCTCACCTCCATACGGCGAGGTCTTTCCAGTAAAACCCTTTCCAGACTCGCGCTATGACTTGAGTGGAGTTTTTGCGCAAAGTGAGATGGAACTCGGAACGTTGAGTGTGATTCCCGGTCTGCGTTTCGATAGATATCGAATCTCGCCATCTAGCCATGCCTATGCAGGTGCTGCCCCACAAAGTAGTCAGGGTCAGGCTATTACGCCTCGGCTTGGAGCGGTATGGCGGCTTGCTTCTAGTTTCTCTCCTTATGGGCAAATCGCACGCGGCTTTCGCGCGCCGAGCCCCGAGCAAGTAAACAATGGGTTCAGCAATATTGCAGCTGGGTATACAAGTATTGGCAATGCCGAGCTCAAACCCGAGTATGCCGATAGCCTTGAGATCGGCGTACGTGGTACGTATAAGAACTTTCGCTATAGCCTTGCCGGTTTTGATAATCGATATAAGAATTTTATTAGCCAAGAGCGTGTTGGCGGTGCCGGACGGCCCGCGGATCCTGCCATTTATCAGTATGTCAATTTAAATTCGGCCCGAATCCGCGGTGTGGTGTTAAGCACAGAGACCGTCATCGATAGTAAGTGGAACCTACAAGTTGGATTGGCTTATCTCAGAGGCATCAGTGACGTTAATGGACAAGCACAGCCCCTAGACACCGTTGAGCCTCTCAAAGCAATCGTTGGTCTGCGGTATGACCAGGGGCAGTGGGGCGCACGTGCGAACCTTACGTTCACAGCTCCAAAGTCTGCTTCCGATATTGCGCGTGCTGCAGAAAAGCAATTTGCACCAGGATCCAGCACCGTACTTGATCTTGGTTGGGTCTGGAAGCCCAATCGAGCATTGACCCTTAATCTAAATATCAACAATGCCTTAGATGCCAAATATTGGCGCTGGTCCGATACTCGCGGCCTTGAAGATTCGAGTCCCGTCAAGGATGCCTACACCGCAGCTGGCCGAAACGTTCAACTTTCCTTACGTTATGACTATTAAAGAGATCTCTATGCAAATTTCAGACGAAACGATTAAAAATTCATATCAAGTGATGCGTCAAAAGAACCGTATGCGAGCGCGCGACGTCGCACAGCATCTAAACATCACTGAAGGTCAAGTGCTTGCAGCCCATTTAACGGAGCAACAGACAGTTACTCACATCGAGGACTCAACTCCGCAGAGTGCAGTGTGCGTGATTCGTTTAAGCGACTATTGGTTGCCGTTGCTTCAATCTTTAGAATCGTTAGGATCAGTGATGGCGCTGACACGTAATCATGCGTGCGTACACGAAACGATTGGCGTATATCGGAATATCAGCACAAGACACGATATTGGGATTGTTCAAGGTGATGTGATAGAGCTAAGGGCCTTCTTTAATGCGTGGCAATACTGCTTTGCAGTGATTGAGCCAGGTTGGGTGCACTCCGAAAGTCAAGCGGAGTCACAATACAGCCTCCAGTTTTTTGACGAAAGCGGGGTGGCGATTCATAAGGTTTTTATGCGGCATGGAAGTGACCTTAAGCATTTTTACCAGATCGTCAACGAATTTCGCCATCCAGTACAAAGAGTTCTGGAGTTTCCTCGTCCTACTCCACGATTTGCCCCCGTCGCTTGCACAACTGAGAATGTTGATGTGCGGGCATTTCATCTCGCGTGGCGTAGTCTGAACGATACGCATGAATTTTTCGGATTACTCACCCGCTTTTCGATTTCGCGCATCGCCGCTTTACGATTGGCAGAGCCGGATTTCGTTCAGTCTCTACATCTAGATCAAATCGAATCTCTTTTGCTTCGTGCATCAGAGCAGAAAATTCCGTTGATGGTTTTTGTTGCGAACCGTGGGATGCTACAGATTTATTCCGGAATGATCTCTAAGGTATTTTCTCAAGCAAGGTGGCTAAACATACTTGACGAACGCTTCAATCTACATCTGAATCTTGACGCGATTCATACGCTCTGGTTAGTGAAAAAGCCGACGCAATATGGCTATGTGAGCTCGATTGAAGGCTTTGATGATCAAGGGGAGCTCGTTGTAACGTTTTTTGGTGAGCGTGAACTAGATAGCCCCGAGCTTGAGTCATGGAGAGAATTGACAGAGACTGTCGCCAGGGAGGCTGAGGAATGCATACATTAAGAAAATCTGGAAGCCTCTTTCAGCAGCGGCGTCTAGCTCTACAAGGACTTAGCCTTGGTTTTGCATCCGGTCTTTGTAGTTTTGATCGGGTATTAGCTCGAACAAGTGGAGAGATGCGAACCGTATGTGTCGGGGGAGGGATCACTGAGATTATATGTGCCCTTGGTTACGAGTCATGCCTTGTTGGCGTTGATACTACTTCAAGGTATCCGGCCAGTGTTCATCGTCTCCCGAGTGTTGGGTATGCACGCAATCTTTCGCTTGAGGGAATTCTCTCCCTGGCTCCCGACAGAGTTATTGTTGGGAAAGATGCGGGGCCCGTATCGGTTTTATCTCGACTCGCTGCAACAGGAGTCTCTGTGTCGTGTATGGATAATGACCAATCGATCGATGGCCTAATTTTAAACATCAAGAAAGTCGGGGAATTACTGAATTGTCCCGATAGGGCAGAAGCACTCTCTAAGCGAATCTCGCTGGAATCGATTGCGGTCGCTGAAACTGTTCATTCCTTTCAGAAAATACTTCGCGTGATCTTTGTTCTCGGACAAACTCCTAGCCAATTTATGGTTGCGGGGACGAATACCGGAGCCAACACAATGCTCAGATTTGCTGGTCTGCATAACGCATTTAGTCATTTCAATGGATACCGGCCTGTGACGGCAGAGGGTGTCATTACTGCGCAGCCAGACCTGGTCGTCTTTGCGCAGTCGGACTCTTTGGGGCTCGAGGGTATTCGCAGTAACGCAAGCTTTGTCGTATTGATGAATGCCTTATCTGCGACGCTGGCTGCTCTCCCAGTACGCTGGCTAGTGTTCGACACAATGTATCTACTTGGATTTGGTCCCCGGATGCCCGACGCAATTTTGACGTTGCATCGAGCCGCGATACAAGCGATGCAAACATGAAACGCTTCTTGCGTATGCGGGGCTCAGTTGCGACGTCTTTGCTGTTGAGTAGTTTGCTCGTGACAGCGTTTATCGCAGCTCAATTTGGTGCTCTCGCATTGGATTTACAGGCTTGGGCATTCTGGAAGGAGTCAGCTGAGGTTACTTCGGCACTGGTGAGTCAGTCGCACCTTTTATGGCATATTCGAATCCCGCGCGTTGTCTTTGCTGGCTTAGTTGGTGCATGCCTGGGATGTTCCGGTGCATTAACGCAGGCCTTGTTTCGAAATCCCTTGGCGGAGCCGGGGCTCCTCGGTGTGTCGTCAGGCGCGGCGTGCGCGGCCTCTGTGTCGATAATTGTTCTCGCCTACATTCCTTATTTAAACGAGCTCTCTGGGCATTGGCTAGTCTTGCCGCTGGTTACGTTTTTTGGAGCCTTGTCAGTTTGCCTGTTGCTTGACGTTATTTCTCGAAAATTGATCGCAGGTTCAATGAGTGCTTTGCTACTAACCGGAATCGCACTTAATGCGTTGACAGGCGCAGTGATAGGTCTATGTGCCTATATCGCAACGGATACGCAGTTACGGAGCCTCACGTTTTGGACACTTGGCTCATTAGCGAGTGCTAGCTGGGCCTTGATCGGAGTAGCCAGCATTTTGCTAATTTCTATTTGCTTATTTACTCGAACGATCATTCAGCCTTTGAATGCACTGATGCTTGGCGAGAGTATAGCTAGGCATATTGGGGTGTCTTTATCATGTCTGCGCATTCGGGTCATCATATTGGTGGCTTTCATGGCGGGGTTTGCAGTCGCATTTTGCGGCGTAATTGGGTTCATTGGATTAGCTGCACCCCACTTAGTACGGTTGATCGTGGGCGCTGATCTGCGTGCAGTTTTTCCTCGGTCGGGAGTCGTCGGTGCGATTTTGCTTATTGTTTCGGATACGTTTGCTCGATCGGTTGCGGCTCCAGCCGAAGTGCCGGTAGGAGTCTTCACAGCATTGCTCGGAAGTATGTTTTTCTTTTGGTTGTTGGCAAGGTATCGCCGGAGCGCAATATGAGGCTTATGGCTCCAGTTTTGCTACGACTGTCGAATGCTTGTATTCGACTTGGCTCACAAGGAATTGGTCCGATCAGTTTGGAAATTGTTGCGGGCGAGCGAATTGCGATACTGGGGCCGAGTGGTGCAGGTAAATCAACGCTGCTCCGATTGATGTCAGGGGAACAGGTGGTCAAATCTGGTGACGTTGCACTACATGGCAGCTCGCTAGCCAAGCTTGATGGAGCAAGCCTAAGTCAGCGTATTGCAGTACTTCCACAGTCCTACCCTAATATCTTTGACCTTCCGGTTCGGCTCGTCATTGAGCTCGGTAGGCTGAATCGTGCCAATCCATGGGGGCTTGATGAAATCATCAGGCAATCGGCGAAGTTGGCCTGCGCTGAGCATCTTTTGAATCGCACGACGGGTCGCTTATCCGGAGGGGAGTTAGCACGTGTACATCTCGCTCGCGTGTTCGCGCAGTTTTGGGATGTGAGAGAAGGGTTACTTCTTGTGGACGAGCCCCTTGCAGCTTTCGATCCGAGGCTACAGAGAGATATTTTTCAGCAGCTATCGATGTTTTCCGAATCCCGTGGTCACGCATTGGTAGCGGTATTGCATGACGTACAGCTTGCTCTAGATGGATTCGACCGCTTATTAATGATCCGCAAGGGGGAATTATTTGCTGATTGCTCGGCATCGATAGACGCCGTACCAAACTTAGAAAACTTATTTCGTGTGAAGTTTTTAGTCCATCAAAACGACGATGTATTGTTTTTGCGCACCAACAATGCTTCAGATTTTTCATGACGTTTATCTCTCTGCAAGATGTATTTCGCCCGGTCGTCAAAGCCTTACTCCTTCACTTGCTTGGTGTGGTAGCGGTGATATGGCTAAGCTTGACGGTGCGTCAGCAGGCATGGTCATCTACTCCGCATCCCGAACCTGGCGCATCGTGGATATTGCTCTCGCACGATGACTTATCAACGGCTTTCTCTATCGACCCACCAACAGCGTCAACCGAAGTTGAAACTTCATCTTTGGTGGATACTCTGTCAGAATTTAAATCGCCTCAGCCGCTGGATACTCGTCCATCGACGACTGTTACTCGGCAGGCTAGTGCTCGATCCGTTGTTCAAGGTTTAAGTCGTAGAGATGAAATTCAAAGAGTTGTGGCAGCGTCTGGTGTGCAGGTTTCGCATACCGACGAAGATGCAAAGCCGGAGCATGCTTTGAACGCCCCGCCAGACTACCCCATTACGTTAAGGCAGCGAGGCATTGAAGGTACGGTATGGTTGAGAGTACGTGTGGATCATGCTGGTCTTCCAGAGCAAATAGTGCTCTTCAAAACGAGTGGCTATCGATTATTTGACGAAGCCGCATTAAGAGCCGTGTCCAGATGGCGCTTTAAACCCGCCAAATCGCAGGGACGTCATTTGGCGACATGGGTTGAGTTTCCTGTGCGCTTTATTTTGCGGGGCTAGAAACCGCAGTCGGACGAGATACTTCCTCTCTGAGGCGTGCAACCCTTTTTTCTAAATCGCTCCAGGCAGGCTTATCTGGTGCAAATCGAGCCCGCATATATTGAACTAACGAGGAGAGTTGTTCATCATCTAGTTGCCCAGAGAACGAAGGCATAAATCCGATTGCTTTGCTGGCAGGGTTGCGTACCCCCTCCAGTATGACGCGGATCACGTTATCTGGCTTGTCGCTATGTAAATTTGTATTGAGCGCGAGCGGCACATTTACACCCAAAAGCTTAGGGCCGTCCCCGTCATGATGGCAGGCGGCACATGCCATGGTGAACATCCTTTGTGCAGACCCGAGTAAGTTGGCACTTTGGGTTTGAGCCGCAACAACATATTGCTGCGCTGCCAATTCAGTTTGTTCTTGCGTTGCCGGTTGTTGGAACGAAGCGAGATAGTGTGCCATGGCTTTAATATCGCTATCGGGTACTGAGGAGAGTTGTTGTACAACTGGAGCCATTGGTCCGCTTGCGCTACCGTGTTCTGAACTGAATCCGCTGCGCAAATAGGCGTAGAAAGATTGCTCTGTCCATCTTACTGGCGCCTTGGATGCTGCAGTTAAGCTGGGTGCCTCCCATCCTTTGATCCACGCACCAGATAAAAATCCTTGCCCAAGCCTCTCTCCACCTAGCATGTCGCGTGGCGTGTGGCATGCACTACAGTGCCCAACACCGTTGACAAGGTAGGCTCCACGATTCCAAAGCTCGCCTTTATCTGTAGTAGCCGTCTGCGCAGTGGAGGGTTCACTGTACAGAGCATTCCAAACAGCCATGAGCGGACGGTACGAAAACGGAGCAGAGAGTTGCGTTGTTGGATTATGTTGCGTAATGGGTGGCTGTATCATCAGGTAGGCATAGATCGCGGCAATATCCTCATCCGTCATATTTTTAAACGAGGTATAAGGGAATGCAGGATAGAGCAGACGTCCATCTCTCGAGATGCCATCACGCATTGCCCGTCGGAATGCCGATAGAGACCAATTTCCGATGCCAGTCTCGACATCTGGTGTTAGGTTTGTGGAGTACACCGTTCCGAATGGCGTCTGTATGCCTAAACCGCCTGCATTCGAAACGCCTCCTGCCGAGGTGTGGCAGCTGACACAATTCCCCAAAGCGACAAGCTGACGACCTTTCTCAATTGTTTGGGTAGAGTAAAGTGCAGGATTGAATTGTCCGATCGGCGCAATGGGCGCAGGTCCGCGTAAACCAATCCATCCAAGGGTGATGCCTACGATGCCAGTCAATGCCGCGGCGAGGCGTATTGCGATTGGTCGACGTGTTGGCCAAATTGCATTAGGGTTGGCTTTGGATGGCAAGGCGCGTCGCACGGTATTGTTGGCATTCCGTGCAGTTTCTGTCTGATCTTCTAGGGGATTGAGTGCCGCTCTCACGACTTCAGGTGTGAAGGGTGGCTGACGGAATCGTATCCCCGTTGCATCAAATATCGCGTTGGCGATAGCTGCAGTACCAGGCACTGACGAGGACTCTCCCGCGCCAAGTGGTGCCTCATTGGGCCGTGGCATCTGTAGTACATCGATCACTGGAACTTGACGGAAGTTCAGGATCGGATATGAGCCCCACTCACGTGTCGCAACGGTGTTGTCTTGCTTGCGTGTGGGTACGGACTCATGCAAAGCACGGCTAGTTGTTTGGACAACGTTACCGTGAACCTGATGCTCAACGCCTTTTGGGTTGATTGTCATCCCCGCGTCATGTCCTACTACAACGCGTTTGACATAGACCTCGCCTGTGCGACGGTTGACTTCGACATCCGCGACCCAAGCTGCCCATGCCGCACCAAATCCCGGCCATTTGCTGTGGATGTATCTTGCATAGGCGACGCCTTGGCCGCGCAGAATATCTCCTTCAACTTGCTGTTGTTGTGGAGTCGTGTGGCTAAGCCAACCAGCCTTGTCCGCTGTTGCTTGTAAGAGCTCCCGGGCACGTGGATCATCTAAATAACGAAGACGAAACTCAACTGGGTCAACACCAGCCTCTGTAGCGAGCTCGTCGATATAGGATTCGTGCGCGAACGAGTTGGGTAGCGCAGACACCCCGCGTAACCATGATGCACGCAAGATCGGCGCCATATCGTTAACAGTCACGCGCAGGTTGTCCACCTGGTAGGGCGGGCGAGCTGTGCGATCACCCATCTCATAGGTCTGGGCGAGTGGTTCGATGGTACGGGTTAAAAGCAGGGCGAGTGTGGGTGCGCCGTTTGAAGGATACGAAGTTTGAAAGTCGTAAGCAGCAAACTCGCCTGTCGCATCTAGTCCACCGCGTACCTGCATCCATTGCGCCGCACCTTTGGGTTCCCAAAGGTTTTCTTGCTCGCGTGTGAGTTGTACGCGTACCGGAGCACCGACTGCACGCGACAATAGAACGGCATCTGCCGCGACATCGTCAGCGCCGTTGCGCCCATAGCAACCTGACGCCTCCATTCTGATGATTTCAATGTCTAGGTCAGAAAGGCCCGTCAGGCGCGCGAGGTCGGCACGCAGCACGTGGGGGTTTTGAGTGCCAGCCCATACGCTAAGCTTATAGTGCTCTGATGTGGACCAGTCGGCGACTGCACAAGAGGGACCGATCGATGCATGCATCTGGTATGGCCAGATGTAGGTACGGGACAGTTCGACACCGCCTTCTTGCAGGGCCTCATCGATATTACCTTCGTTGATAAGTTCGCGAGGGGTAGATGGATTCGCACGTAGCGCGTTCTCAATATTGCTTAGATCTGGTAGGCCTGGCCAGTCCTTCCACACCACCTTGAGTTCATGAGCGGCTTGTTCCGCATGCTCTTCACGCTCAGCGACGATGCCGATGAAGTCTCGGATCACTACAACGGCTTTGATTCCTGGGATATGGGCAATCGAGGACTCGTCGACCGACTCAAGCAGGTTTCCAACAAAGTCACCGTGGTCAGCGCCAGCATAGGGAGGCCGTATGACACGGCCATGTAGCATCCCCGGTACACGCATGTCGTGTACGAAAGTTAGCCCTCCGGTCGCTTTTCCGGGGATATCAACCCGTGGAATCGGTTTTCCGATCGTGTGGTGCTCGGCCGTCGCTTTAAGCGGAACTGTAGGATCAAGCAACAAACGTATATTGGCGTTACCGATCAAGTCAGCAAAGCTTGCTCGCTCGGTCTGGCGATCAGACCGTTCATAAATGACCTGTCCGAGTTCAGTTCGGAGAGCCTCTTCACCGACCCCCCATTTGATTGCGGCTTGTTGCACTAGCCAGCGGCGTGCTTGTGCCGAAGCTTGTCTGAGTGGTGCGCTATGCAGTTGTATGGAGCCGCTGGCAATTGTTGGACCTTGATTCGGTGCCCGACCGGTATCACCGAGGATAACCTCGACGTGCGTTAAAGCGACATCAAGCTCTTCCGCAACGATTTGCCCGAGAGCGGTACGCAGTCCAGTTCCCAGATCGACATGGCCATGCAACGCTACAACACATCCGTCGGACCAGACAGAAAGTAGCACTTCTTGGCCTTCCGCCGGATTGGCAGGAACAGCAGCCGGTTGTCCTTTCGCGGGAGGTGTCGCAGGCAACGGCTCACGAACAACAAGCAGCACACCAGACGCTTCGATGAAGTCTTTGCGAACGCGCAAAGAATGACTACGCGTCATGATCGCCCGCCTCAATAGCTTTGGTTTGAGTTGTCATCTTAGCGGCACGTTTCACTGCTCGAATGATTTCCACGTGTGTGCCGCAACGACAAAAGTTCGCGGAGAGCTCTGAGCGGATTTGTTCTTCTGTGGGTGAGGAGTTTCTAGCAAGCAGGGAAGCCGTCATCATGATCATGCCATTGAGGCAGTAGCCGCACTGTGCCGCTTGTTCTGCGATGAATGCTTCTTGAATGATATGTGGCGTTGTCAGTGTCCCCAGGCCTTCGAGTGTTGTAATCATTCGATCCTGAACGCCCTCAATCGGAATTACGCAGGATCGTGCGGCGAGCCCATCGACGAGTACCGTACAGGCCCCGCACTGACCTAACCCACACCCGTACTTCGGTCCATTTAGCGCAAGGTCGTTGCGCAGAAAATACAAGAGTGATGTATTTGGCGACAGAACAGTTTCATGCATCTGGCCGTTTACATTCAAACGTAGCGCCTTGCTTGGAGTCTTGGGCGAGGACATCGTGTTAAATGCTCAAGTAAGCGCGTCGTACGCTTTGATTTTTGTCTAGTTCGCGCATCGTTCCTGAAAAACGAATTTGTCCCTTTTCTAGAACATACGCGCGATCGCAGACAATATTAGCGAATTGTAAATTTTGCTCAGAAAGCAGAATACTGACCCCTTGTTTTTTTAGAGCCAAAATCATCTGCGCCATCTGTTCAACGATAACGGGTGCGATGCCCTCCGATGGCTCATCCAGCAAGACAAGATAAGGGTTACCCATCAAGGATCGGGCAACGGTCAGCATTTGCTGTTCACCACCACTCATTCTTCCACCCGGGCGGTGGGGCATTTCTCCTAAATTCGGGAAAAGCTTAAATAGTTTTTCGGGTGTCCAGTGCGGCGCCGGGTCGCCCTGCGGCCATACACGCGCTGCTTGTCGCCCAACCTCAAGATTTTCTAAGACGGTGAGGTCTGTAAAGATACGTCGATCTTCTGGCACAAAGCCTAACCCCATCGCAGCGATTTCATGCGTAGAGCGCGCTGAAACATCACGATCCATGAATTGAATTTGACCCTGGCGTTTATCAACCAGTCCCATGATCGACTTCATGGTAGTCGACTTACCGGCGCCGTTGCGGCCCATCAATGCAACGACTTCACCGCGACCAACCTCAAGGTCTACGTCGAAGAGAATCTTTGCTGCACCGTACCAGGCCTGCAAACCTTTGACGTCGAGTAGCGTTTGGTGACTCATTGCGACGCTCCAGTCACAGGTGATGGAGTTAGCCCAAGGGTACTACTGCCGCCAAAGTAGACCTCTTGCACCTGACGATTGTCGCGGATGGTATCTGGAGTGCCGTGCGCAATCAGTCGTCCCCGAGCCAGTACGCTAATTCGGTCGGCGTAGGCGAAGACAACGTCCATGCTGTGCTCGGTGAATAGCACGGCAATCCCTCGTTCAATGACCAAGCGCTTGGTCATTGCCATCATGTCATTTCTTTCTTTAGGTGCCATACCGGCCGTCGGCTCATCCATCAAAAGTAGTCTCGGCTCATTAGCGAGGGCAATCGCGAGTTCGACGCGTTTGACATCGCTGTAGGCGAGTTCACTACACGGACGATCTGCTTGCTCTTGCATACCGACCTGGCTCAACAACGCGAGCGCTTTATCTCGTGCGTGATGCGAAGCTGATTTTAAAAAAGAAAACAGTTGATTGTCATAGGACAGAAGGGCCATTTGTACGTTTTCAATGACCGTCAGAGAGGAAAAAGTTTCAGCAATCTGAAAACATCGACCAACGCCGAGGCGCCAAATTTCTCTGGGCCTTAGTCCGATCAGCTCTGTTCCTTCGAGTCGAATGGAACCTTTGTCGGCTTTCAGTTGGCCATTCACCATGTTGAAGGTGGTCGATTTGCCTGCTCCATTAGGTCCAATCAGAGCGAGTAGTTCGCCAGCCCTCAGATCAAAATCAATGCCGTCAACCGCTTTAACTCCACCAAACGATTTTCCGAGTCCACGAACTGTTAAAAGTGTCATGCTGGCTCCTTGCGCAGGCCTTTGAGGCGCTGTGCAATATGCGCGGCAAAGCCAGCGATACCTTGGGGAAATAGGAGGACGAGTAACAAGATGATTCCACCCAGCATTGCACGCCAGTATTCGGTATTGCGGGCGACCGTATCATGCAACCAGGTGAAGGTAAATGCGCCGACGAGGGGACCTGCCAGTGTTTGGATGCCTCCGAGAAGTACCATGACTAATCCGTCAATTGAGCGGCTGACATGCAAGCTTTCTGGGGAGATGCTTCCCTTTGAGAAAGCAAACAGCGCACCGGCCAGACCTGCAAACATGCCTGCGATGATGAAAGCGACCCATTGAATTTTCTTTACATCGATGCCAATAGCATCCGCGCGCAAAGGGGAGTCGCGTCCCGCACGCAGAGCGTAACCAAAGGGCGAATAAAGCAGCCGACGCATGATGTAGATGGATCCCACTACCAGGGCGAGAGTGAGGAAGTAATAATTCTTTTTGTTTTGGAGCCACTGCGCCGGCCAGACACCCGTTAAGCCATTACTGCCACCTGTGAAGGCATCCCACTGATATACGATTGCCCAAGTGATCTGCGCAAAGGCAAGCGTGAGCATCGCTAAATAGACACCGGAGAGTCGAACACAAAACCAACCATATAAGAACGCACCGATCGCGGCAACGAGTGGTGCAAGCATGAGGCCCACTTCCATTGGGAGGTCGAGACTGCGAATAAGCAGGGCAGCGCCATAGGCGCCCAATCCAAAATAGGCTGCGTGGCCAAACGAGTGCATGCCTCCCGGTCCCATAATGAAGTGCAAGCTCGCAGCAAATAGAACGGCGATTAATAAATCGATCAGTAAGACCGTTACATAGGGTGACTTCGCAGAAAGCCAAGGCAATGCGATCAGAATCAATACGATCACTGCGGTTGCGAACTTGTATGCGCTTGATTCGGGTCGTAAGGGCATCTCAATTTCTGCAGCATTACGCGAGGCGGGTTGAGCGCGTCCTAGTAGGCCCCACGGCCTAAAAACTAGCACGATCGCCATAACAAGAAACTCAACAACGAGCGTTAGTTTGGAGAACGAAATTTGTACTCCTGCGATTTCGACCAATCCGAGCCAGATGCAAATGGCTTTGAGCTCAGCGATGAGTAACGCGGCGATATAAGCGCCAGGTATTGATCCCATGCCACCAACCACCACAACAACAAACGCAGCGCCAATCGTATTGAGATCCATCTCTAAGTTGGCGGGTTCGCGCGGGAGTTGAAGAGCTCCGCCCAGCCCCGCTAAGAGTGCACCGAGCGCAAACACCGCAGTAAAGAGCCAAGCTTGATTTACGCCAAGCGCGGCAACCATCTCACGATCTTGCGTGGCTGCTCGTACAAGCGTGCCCCATCGCGTGCGTGTCAGTAACAGCCATAGCAATGCGAGCAAGACAGGTCCTATGACGATTAGAAATAAGTCGTACGCTGGGAAGTTACGACTCAAAATTTCGACTGAACCTTTGAGTCCGGGAGCTCGCGGACCCAAGAGCTCCTCTGGCCCCCAGATCCAGAGCACCGCATCTTTAATGACAAGCACTAGAGCGAAGGTGGCCAGAAGTTGGAACAACTCAGGCGCACGATATATACGCCGAAGCAAAGTCACTTCAATGACCGCGCCGAGCACACCTACAATCAGCGGTGCGAGTAGCAGTGCTGGCCAGAATCCAATAGTCGGCGCAAGTTTCTCAACAAGCGTGTAGGCAACGTAGATGCCCACCATGAAAAACGAACCGTGCGCAAAGTTAACAATTCGGGTGACCCCGAAAATTAAGGAAAGTCCTGCTGCAACTAAAAAAAGCGACGACGCGCCCGCTAGACCATTGAGCAACTGCACAATCAAGCTTGAAAGGTCCATGCGGACGGGGCTCCCTAGTTTTCGTCGTCTAAATTAATCGGCTGGACGAAGTTTTTTCACTTCCTCAGCGGACGGTAAGACGGATGCGCCATCGATGTAGCGGAATGAACCCATTACCCCCTTGCCGTTCTCAACCTTGGTGCGACCGACATAGCCGCCCATCGTTGACTGATGGTCCTCTGGGCGGTAGGTGATGCTACCGAAGGGTGACATTAGGGTCAGGCCTCGGAAGGCGGCGATGAGCTTTTCAGTGTCTGTACTTTGCGCTTTCTTAATCCCAGCAGCTAGTGACATGATTGCGCTGTAGCCGACAACAGAGCCTAGTCGCGGATAGTCTTTGTACTTTGCCTCGTAAGCACTCTTGAATGCATCGTGCTCTGGGGTCTTCAGTGCGTACCAAGGGTAGCCCGTCACGAGCCAGCCAGTTGGGCTTTCATCTTTAAGTGGATCTAAGTACTCAGGCTCGCCAGTCAGTAAACTGACGACCTCGCGTCCTTTAAATAGGCCGCGCGTATTTCCCTCACGCACAAAGCGCGATAGATCTGCACCAAACAGAACGTTGAAAATAGCGTCGGGCTTCGCGTCTGCGAGGGCTTGTACCACACTGCCCGCATCGACTTTACCTAAAGGCGTCGCCTGCTCTGCGACAAACTCAACATCCGGTTGAGCTGCTTTCATGAGCGTTTTGAACGTGGCTGCTGCAGACTGGCCATACTCATAGTTTGGGTACACGATGGCCCAGCGTTTCTTTTTCATGGCACTTGCTTCTGGGATGAGCATCGCGACCTGCATATGGGTAGAGGGACGCAGGCGGAAGGTGTAACGGTTACCGTTTTGCCAAACAATCTTGTCAGTCAATGGTTCACTGGCCAGAAAAAATACCTTTTTTTGCTTTGCAAAATCAGTAAGTGCTAAGCCGATATGCGATAAGAACGATCCGGTCAGTACATCAACTTTGTCCCGGGAAATTAATTCTTCTGCGACACGGACCGCATCGCCGGGATTAGCGTTGTCGTCTCGTGTAATGAGTTGCACTTTCTTTCCGTTTAAACCGCCTGCTGCATTGATTTGGTCAATCGCAAGCTCCATCCCTTTCTTGTAGGGTTCCAAGAAAGCCGGTTGTGCTTTGTAGCTATTAATTTCGCCGATTTTTATGACACCTTGCGCCCAGGTTGTGGCGGATAGGCCCAGTACGGATGCACCCAGTACAACGGCTGCTGTGATGCGTTTCGTCAGTATGCGACGCATAGAAGTCTCCCAAAAATAAAAATTGTGTTTGTTAGCGTAAGCCATCTTTACCTTCAACTTCGTGTGCTTGTAGACCGCCGATGCGAGGCAAAGGGCGACCGCTGTCTGTAACGGCGACTGCAACGACGATTTCTTTAGCGCTCGGTGCATCGGTGACGCGTGCTTCGATTGCGTCAAAGTGACTCCTGACGAAAGCGGCGTCTTTATGCCCGAGTGGGACGTCGATTACGCAACCGGGACCGCCTCGTTTTTTGCTTGATGGCACAATCGCTGCACCATGGTGTACCGCTTGACGTAGTGGTGCGCCTAATTTGGGATGCAGAATCGCCGCTGCGTGCTCGAGTTCACCCGCTTCCCCAACAATTGCTGCTTTGCCGTAGCTTTGTGCGGCCTCTGGAGGGATACCGAGCGCCTCAACACATTTGTTGCCCAGCAAAGCACCGAGCTCTTCGCCAATCTGAATCAGCTGATCGAGATTCGGACTAAACGTCCCAGCGTAGGGGTTGTCTATCACGGCTATGGCAAGTGCGCGGCGCGTAGGAGGCGAAATTGTTTGACCCATTTCGAGGTGCGTTTCATCTACCTGAATAATGATCTTACGAATTTTTGCTGCCATATGTGCTCCTGAGATCAGCCGATTGTTTTAATGGGTAAGGTACCGCGTGATGCGAGGGGAGTTGTCAGTCGTCACCACCCAGCCTTGGCACGTCAATATGCAATGAGTAATTAAACCGCATTGCTGTAAGCGCAGGGCTTGCTGTAAACCCTGTTGCAAAGCTTGGTGAATGGTGTTTTCGTCCAAAAGGGGGACATTGACAGTCACCAGTCTCCCTCCAAGGTCAGAGTCGTCTTTGAGGCTGTTGGCGGGACGACGCTCTACGCCGAGGTGGTCTGTATCTACCGCATTGGCAATCACGGTCGCTGCCGCGTCGGCGATTGCTGCATCTTCAGCGAGAACGGTCACGCTGTCGGCGATGCCAAGGGAAAAGCTGCGCCCGCGCCAGCCGCTGGTCGCGACTCCACGCACACGCATCTTGTAGTCGACGCTGAGTACACCGTCGAGAGCGATGCGGCGTTTTAAAGAGAGTGCGTCTAGCTTGGATAGATCGGCAAATAGTCCGATGTCGACTTTAGCGTCCGGGGTCAGATATAAGGCAATGTCGCCACCATTATTGACCCACGCCCGGGTGATACCGGGTTGTTCATAAAATGGAATTAATGCTTGGGCAACCGAACCTGCTACGGCCGCCATCGGAGTAATAAAGTCGTTAGAGCATCGTTGACAAGCTTCCCACATCATCCGGGCAATTGGCCCATTGAGAGGGCAAGGAAACTTTGTAGCGATGGGCTGTCGCAGCGTTGGCAGCTCGTTGGCGAGCTCAGGCAGAATCGTCGCGAAACGCTTTGACGCAGCTTGATGTGCTTGGTTGACCGCAATAGGATCCCCGTCGGCCTGCGCAACAATGTCGATCGGGCCATGCTGGAAGTGCCAGCGTCGATCGTCAAGGGGGAGGGAGGTCGCGCTTAACATTGATCATCAGCCCAGCATGGGGGGCATACCCAACGGCCAGGGGGTGTCTTCACTCGGTGCAATCCACCGTCTGCTTTGTGGCGCGCCGTCGTCATGCCAGGCGCCTTCTCGTAGAACTTGATCCAGTCCGCGGACATAGTCGACGTGCCCGCCCAGACGTTTGAAGTCCACAGCCCGCATGCTGAACTCAATCGGAGCGACGATTGCCGGCGTTGGAACTGTGCCGAAACTGTTGTCTGGCATGCGCAAGACATCTGTCATGATGGTAATCCCGCCGCCTGGCCAAACGTAGGCAGGCGCGCCTCCGCAGGTAACGTTGACGAGCGCTTGCTTGATCGCACGTGTCAGTAGGATGGGGTTTTGAGTGACACCGGCACGCAGACTACCTCCCGCACCGCCTAAAAATAAAACGGAAGCGAGCGACGGTTCGCAGTTTTCACCGATTCGATCAATCACCGCCTGCACCGCGTCAGGCATTTGTTGCTCAATAGGTTGTAGCGCCTCGTTAAGAACGTACCAAGAGGCGTGCTCGCCGGTTGTAGATGTCATCAGCAGCCTTAGTCCGGGCCACGCAATCTCCGGATCCCAACTTTCGATGATGCTCAAGGGGTCTGCGATGTCTGTTCCGCCCCAGCCAGTCCCGGGGTTAGCCACTTGAAAATATCGACCCGGTGTCGAGCGGCGACCACCAATGACGATCCCCGAGGCTCGCATGCCTAAACACTTTCCCGCTTGGTGTTCAGTCAGTACTCCCGTGATGTGATCATCTACGACGACAACTTCGTCGGCTAGCTCGGAAAACTGTTGCGCGAAAATCCCGATGGTTGCAGAGCCACAGCCCACACGCATGCGTTGTTCTTCTACTCCATTAACGATGGGGGCTCGACCTGCTTGGACGATCAAGTTAGAGCCACCCACAATATCGAGCTCGACCGCTTGTTTGTTACCCAGGGCTTGCATCATTTCCATGGTGACGCGCCCCTCTTTTTTGCTCCCGCCCGTTAGATGATGCACGCCTCCCAGAGATAGCATTTGCGAACCGTACTCTGCCGTCGTGACATGGCCTACGACCTCGCCACGGCACAGGACATTGGCTTGCTCCGGTCCGAGATAACGATCAGTATCGATTTTGACCTTCAGGCTGCAGTAACTAAAGATCCCTTCTGTCACGACGGTGACCATGTCGACGCCATCGACTTGAGACCCCACGATAAATGGCGCAGGCTTGTAGTCTGGATACGTGGTTGAGGAGCCCACGCCAGAGACGAACAGTTGGTTTGCATGGAGTAAGTCTTGGTCCCAGGACTCCTGTTCGCCGGACGTTAGGGATTTGTTTGGTCCCACAAATGGCACAAGAGCAGGGGAGTCGTTCTTTTGCAGACTGCGATTCAGCAAAACGATGGGATCGACCCGAATAAGAGTGCCTGATGCGTTTGCATAGCGGTCGCATGCACCGGTTTTTCCGGGACTGATCTGGCACAACACTGGACAAGCGTTGCATTCGATCTTGGTTTTAGTCAGGTCTGTCATCCGAATCCACTAGCTTTTGTCAAAATTTCATGTTGCAATTACTACATTAAGGAGTACCTTATTACATTTGTTGCCCTCTGGCAATGACTCTTTTTCTTGTACAAGAAAACTTGGGTAGAGCGAAGCCTCGCCAAAAGTGAACACAGATGATTCAGCCTCCAAAAGATTCCGCTCAAGACATTGCCCAAAGAAAGCTCGGCGTGCGTGAAAAAGCGGCTCAGGCGACGCGTGCGAGTTTATTGAAAGCGGCGATTAAGATTTTTGCGCAGTATGGACTAGACGGCGGAAGTGTCGATAAGATTTCTAAAGCCGCGAAGTCGCATGACCGAATGATTTACTACTACTTTGGCAATAAGGAAGGCCTCTTTGTCGCAGTCATCGAGGAAATCTACAAGCGGTTCAATATTGCGGAATCTAAACTCAAGCTGGATCTGCTTGATCCGTTGCGTTCGCTCGAAAAAATTGTTCAATTTATTTTGCGCTATTACCGCGATCACCCTGAATTTGTCACGCTACTCAATATCGAAAACTTACATAAAGGTAAGCATATTGGTCAAAGCAGCTTTCGTGACTATTCATCGACAGCGATTGGTGTCATTGATCAGGTGCTGACGACGGGTGCGCAGACGGGTGTATTTAGCACCAAACTCAAGGCGAGAGATCTCTATATGATGATTGCGGCGCTTGGGTATTTTTATCAGTCAAATCGATACACACTGTCCGCTTTTCTTGGTGAAAACCTAGAGGCCAAAAGTGCATTTGATCAGTGGGAAAATTTTGTTATTTCAACGGTGCTCAAGACCATTGCGCCGGATCCGTCCAACTAATTTAGGAGCGCTGACATGGCTCACGCAGCTGTCGAAGAAAAATCTGGCAAGGTTGTTATCAAAAATATCGGGCTACTCCTTTCCGGTGATCTGGATCGCCCGATTTTGGATGCCGATACAGTCGTTATCCAAGATGGGATCATCACCGCTGTCGGAAAAGAAAAGGAGTGCGATACCGCTCACGCCGACATGCTGATCGACGCGTGCAAGACTTGCTTGGCTCCAGGGCTGATTGATAGTCATGTGCACCCTGTTTTCGGTGATTGGACCCCCAGGCAGAACCAACTCGGCTGGATTGAGTCGACCATGAACGGTGGTGTGACGACCATGATTTCGGCAGGTGAGGTGCATCTTCCTGGCCGTCCCAAAGACATCGTAGGTCTGAAGGCGTTGGCGATTACAGCGCAGCGTGCATTCGATAGCTTTCGTCCAGGCGGAGTGAAGGTGCTCGCTGGTGCACCGGTTATTGAGAAGGGGATGACAGAGCAAGACTTTAAAGAACTCGCAGATGCAGGCGTGAAGCTTCTTGGCGAGGTAGGGCTTGGCTCAGTCAAAGCTGGTGAAGAGGCACAAAAAATGGTGGCCTGGGCGCGCAAGCATGGTATTCAGAGCACGATACACACTGGTGGGCCTTCGATTCCTGGTTCGGGCTTAATCGATAAAGACGTTGTACTGGAAGCGGATGCAGATATTATTGGGCACATTAACGGCGGACATACCTCTTTGTCCGAGGCGCATGTTTGTGAGTTATGCGAGAAATCTACGCGAGGAATCGAGATCGTTCACAACGGCAACGAGAAGGTAGCTATCGCTGCGGCACAACATGCCATTCATTTGAAGTGTCCACACCGGGTGATTTTGGGGACAGATGGTCCGGCTGGCTCTGGTGTGCAACCGCTTGGCATCTTGCGCATGATTGCCTTGCTCTCCAGCTTGGGGAATATTCCGCCGGAGCTCGTGTTTTGCTTTGCGACGGGTAATACCGCGCGGATGCGCAACCTCAACTGTGGTTTGATCGAGCCTGGTCGTGCTGCGGATTTTGTTTTTATGGATCGGGCTCAACATACCGCAGGGCGAGATCTCCTAGAGAGCGTGCGCTTTGGCGATATACCGGGGATTGGAATGGTCATGATTGATGGCTTGGTAAGATGCCATCGTAGTCGCAACACACCACCCGCCACCGAAGTGCCCGTGATTGTGAGTGGGCACGCGTAAAAGAGTGAGGGACTAGGCGATTCTAAAGCCGCTATCCTGCTCGGCCGACTGTACCGTCTTCTTGAGCAGGAGGGGGTCGCAAGACTGGATGCGGTAGAGTAGATCTCCGGCCTGCACGGTGCTACCCACTGGTCGAACAATGTCAACACCGGCCAGCTTGTCTGTGGGGGCGCCTGCCATGCGCGCCAGACCGGAGATGACAAAGCCATCAATCTGCTTAACAGTCCCGGATTTCTTTGCGTGGATAGGATGTTTCAGAATTCCAGAAAGATCAGGCCAGTTTTGTGGGCCTTGGGCTTGAATAATCTTTTCCATGGCTTGTCGAGCCGCACCGGAAAGCAGTAAATGCCGTGCCACTTCAATACCCCTCTCTACCGTTCCCACGGACGGATCCATCGCGAGGATTTGACTCGCGAAGAAGAGAGATTTGTCTAAAAGATCACTCGGCGCGTCTGGGTGTTGTTCCAGAACTTGTAAAACGTCACGTACTTCAAGAGAAGGGCCAATGCCTCGTCCAATCGGAGACTCACCGCTTGTGGCGAACGCCTTAACGACCATACCTAACTCACGGCCGACCATTTCAAATAGTTGACCTAGAGCGATCCCGTCTTCTTTTGATTTGACTTTACCGGCTTCAGCGTAAGGTATGTCAATCACAACATGTGTCGCACCAGCAGAATATTTTTTCGAGAGAATCGAAGCGACCGACCATCTGCGGGTATCTAATCCCAGCGGGCGAGTGATCGCATTCATTGCGTCGTCTAGGACCGAGTGATTGAGCTTACCGTTCCATGCGATACACGCGTTCGCTTTTGCGACGCATTGTTTAAGTTCTGCCGGCGTGAGATCTACTTTTGCAATCACCTCCATTGCGTCAGCAGTGCCTGCTGCCGAGGTAATCGCGCGCGAGGAGGTCTTTGGGATCATCAAGCCGTGTGCTGCAACGATGGGGATGACAACCATCGTCACGCGACTTCCTGGGAGCCCACCAAGCGAGTGCTTATCGACAACCATCGGGCGACCCCAATCGATGCGGGGCAGTATCTTCGTGCGCGCCTTGGCAATCGCAATCATTTCTTGGTCAGACAGTTGCAAAGTGCAAGCGATTAAAAATGCTTGCAAGTCTGCATCATTAACCTGCCCAGCGAGGATTGTCTCAATGGCAGACTGATACTCCTCAGGCGATAGCGCATGGCCTGCAATTTTGCGCAATATAATGCGCGACGCGAGGGGTGCATGGTCAGTGTGTGTGAGTAAGCAAGCTAGCAGCCTAGACGTTCCAATCGCTAGTGTTTGATCGTTTGCAATGCTAAGAAGTGTGACTCCCTCAGGGTGGGGTTCGACAGTCCGACTGAGTCTTTTCGCAATATCGTCTGCCGATTCACGCCCCCGCGCATTGAGTCGCGCTTGCAGGACGTGGGGTGGGGCGTTAATTTCAATAACAACTAAGTTGGGTACAAGGCTGTTAAGCGCTTTGATCATGCTGCGTGAGCCATTCGCAATGACATTCTTCCCCGCGTGCAATGCGTCGAGAAGTTCAATAGGAAGGCCATAGTGCAAGCCGTGGGCTTGCCAAGTAATTAAAAACTCACCTGCCGCATGACGCCGTTTGAATTCGGTTTCTGTACAGGCGGTATGCTCCTCCCCAGGCGAGCCATCGGGCCGGGTGATCGTACGCTTTGCGAAGATAAATTGCGTTGGGTCAAGCGACACCCGCGCTCCATCGAGCAGACTGTCTTTGCCTGCTCCACTCGGACCGACAACGAAAAAAAAGCTTCCAGAGGCCATGCTCTGGCGTTACTCGTCGAGCCCAATATCGACAGCTGGAGCCGCTTGCGTGATTTTACTGGTGGAAATGTAGTCGACACCCGTCATGGCAATTGCATGGATGGTGTCGATACGAATGCCGCCAGAAGCTTCAACCTTAGCGCGTCCGTTAACTAATTTGACGGCTTTTGCCATTTCTTCGACAGACATATTGTCAAGCATGATGACATCGACTTGCGCATCGAGAGACTCTTGCACTTGCTCGATGCGATCGCATTCGACTTCGACTTTTGTCAGAATAGGTAAGCGTTCGCGGACGCGCTCAACGGCTTTTTTGATGTTGCCGGCGATAGCGATGTGGTTATCTTTAAGCATGACGCCATTATCGAGTCCCAACCGGTGATTGAGTCCTCCGCCGCATGTCACCGCATGTTTCTCTAACATGCGCAGTCCCGGTGTTGTTTTGCGCGTGTCAATTAACTTCGCTTTTGTGCCTGCCATTGCCGCGCAATAGCGAGCGGTCTCTGTGGCGATACCGCAGAGCATTTGGAGAATATTCAGGGCTGGGCGCTCAGCGGTCACGATGCTGCGAGCAGGGCCCGAAATCGTCATGATGCGCTTACCTTTTTCAACGCGCTCGCCATCTTTGACGAGTTTGGTAATTGTCAGGCGAGGGTCGTATCTTGTAAAAATCCGCGCAGCAACATCAATTCCAGCGATGTGCATGGGTTCGCGTGCATTCATGTGAAAGGTGCTGATGGCATCCTCGTCGATCATGAGTTGAGCTGTGAGGTCGCAGGAGCCAATGTCTTCGGTTAACCAAAGATCAATGAGGCGCTCAATTTGAAAATGATCGTACATGAGGATACCTTTTGTAAGAAGCGAATTTGGTATGTGCTTTTTATGTAGTGTTCACTACATTTAATGCCTCATGCTAATGCAGTTTTTTCATCCTTGCAACAGTTTTTTGGGGGTAGGGATGGCTTGCCAAAGTGCGTTGGCGGCGGCTGACTTGATTTCTGGTTGACGATATAACCGCACTTCAAGTTCTATATCCCATGATCCGTCCGCTGCATGGACTAGGCGCGAGGAATTTAGTTCTTCCTCGATCAATCCCTTCGGTAGCCAAGCAAGGCCGCGCCTCTCAAGAACCATCGTTTTTAATACCGTAGCAAGGTCTGCGGTGAATACGGTTTCTACAGGCAGTTTTGCAAGCTGAACCTCTTTGATCGCTCTGATAATTCTGCCGAGTCCGGAGCCTGCGCTGTAGGCGAGCAGCGGGACGGGCACGTTCCCGTCGGAGGCCAAACTGAACAGTGGCTTGCCGGTTGTCGAGTCTGGTGCCGAAACTGGAATCAAGGCTTCTGTGCCTATCGTGATCGATGGAAAGTTAAGCGTATCTAGGGTGGAGGGTACAAGCCGGTGTGCATGTGTCAGAAGGAACTGTGTCTTACCATGTTGCATCAAAGATTCACAACGCTGAAAGACATCGGACACCAGTTCAATTCCCCCTACAGCAATCCGAGACTCCATCGTCCGCAGCCACTTAGGCAGGAAGGTAAAGGACAAAGCGTGTGTAGCGGCGAAACGTAGCGTGTTTGAATGTGCTTGCGAAATCGCCTGTGCCTGGGCCGGAAGCTGCTCGATATCTACAAGTACCTTTTGTGCGATGCTCACAAACCATTGGCCCGCTGGGGTTAACCCTAAGGGCTGATGAGACCGGTCAAATAAATCCACTCCTAGCCACTCTTCGAGTGCACGGACGCGTCGGCTAAACGCGGGTTGCGTCATATGGCGCTCTTGCGCCGCGCGAGAAAAATTTCCCGACTTCGTCAATGCTAGGAAGTCCTCTAACCAGGTCGGATTCATCATCAGTGCTTTTTAAGCATAAAAGTCAAATTAAATAGCATTGGAAAAGACGCAGTATTTCCCGCAAAGTGTCGGACATATATTAACGGGCTATTTTTGCCGTCAACGTCCAAGGAGTCACGCGTGCCTACCATCAGTAACTATAAAGGAATCATTCCTGCGATTGCCTGCCCGTTCACAGCTGATCATGAAATCGACGAACCTGGCTTACGAAAGCTAGCGTCCTGGTTGTCCGCGCAACCGGGTGTGGTTGCAGTGATGACCAATGGCCACACGGGCGAAGTTTTTTCTTTGACTCCTGATGAGCGCGCCCGGGTCACGCAAATCGTCGCGAGTGAGATTGCCCACCGCACACCGGTCGTTTCATCGATCGTTTGTGAGGGATTAAAAGATGCACGGGTGCATGCTGAAATGGCTAAGAAAGCTGGTGCGACAGCATTGGACGTGATGCCTCCACATCATTGGTTGCGTTTTGGTTTCCGACCCAGCCATGTCAGAGAGTATTTCGACGCTATCGCAGAAGCCGAATTGGACTTGATTGCGCATGTCTATCCAGCTTGGACTCGTGCGTCGTATTCGACGGCCACGATGGCGGAATTAGCGAAGTTGCCCTACCTGCAGGCTTTCAAAGTCGGTCAGCGAGACATGAACAAATACGCCGCTGATGTGAAGGCTGTACGTGATGCCGATCCGACAAAAGCGATTCTCACGTGTCACGATGAATATCTTCTTGCCTCGATGGTGCAGGGCGTTGATGGCGCATTAGTTGGATTTGCGACTTTTATTCCTGGACTGATCAATGATTTGTGGCAAGCGGTTCAAGCGGGTGATTTGAAAAAGGCAATGCAAACTCAGGCAGTGATTACGCCATTGAAGGATGCGGTTTATGGGGGGGGAGAGCCGACGGGTGAGGCGCATGCTCGGATGAAAATGGGTATGTATTTGGCTGGTGTCATTGACGCACCAACGGTGCGTCCTCCAACCGAAATGCCGAGTGACGCCGAGACGAATCAGTTGCGTGCGGCAGTCGCTAATGCAGGATTACTTAAACGTTAACGCAAACAAACAACTCAAACTGGAGACTGACATGCAATTGAAAAGAACGCTAAAAATCGCGCTGGCGGCATCAGCAGCTTTATTTTGTGCTGTCACGAGTGCACAAACCTATCCAACAAAATCAGTAAACGTCATCATTCCTTTTCCTCCGGGTGGAACGCTTGATATTGTTGGCCGGATGCTGGCTCAAAAGCTCACCGAGCAAACTGGTCAGTCTTTTGTCGTCGAGAATAGGGCTGGTGGAGGTGGAACGATTGGCGCAAATGCTGTCGCTAAAGCGCCAGCAGATGGCTATACTCTGTTGTTTAGTGCGTCGACGTTCACGATTGGTCCTATGCTAATTAG
>JACCDX011571006.1_pt1 | contig 41337 bp, 47 predicted proteins | sample 7449681 | NCBI WGS metagenome assembly JACCDX01 (sample SAMN15323450, study PRJNA562643) | freshwater metagenome | isolation source: river surface water | place: USA:Blue River Watershed | collected 2017-08-18
AATTAGTTAACCCAGTGGTTGTATGCATTTTACTTATAGGAGATATCCAAAGAGCCTTTACACCAGGTTTTACAATAATATCACATACACAACAATATTCATCCTTTGTTTTAACACCAGTGACTGGATTGCTAAATCTTTGTTTTATTAATCCTTGAAATTCTTGACTCATCGCAATACCAGGTTTATAAGTAGTAGAAACAAATCCTGAAAATAAATTTGGAAGATAACTTCTTGATAAAAAAGAAACTTGATTTGTCACTTGCATCTGTTTTTCGTCAGGAACCTTAATCCCACGAAAGACGCGAATCTGCTTTTTTACAGTGGGAGCTTTTTTAAGTATATTTTTTAATATTTCAATATACTGTTCTGCTACTTGAATATAAAAATCAGCAAGTTTTTTTTTATATTCTTCTTCTTCTTGATTATACTTACGATGTCTTTCTGACCATTGTTCATATTCTTCCATATAATTACCGCCTCTCCATATACCATATTTATTATAGGACGTAGAATTAGGAACTTCATAAGGAGTGGGGGGTTGATAATTAAAGAAATCATTATTCATTTTCTTTTTCTTTTTAATATTTTTAATAATATTCAATGTTCTTTCTACTGGCTCAGGATCCATACGAGATTTTATTTGCAAGTCCCAAATATTAATCTCTGGTTTATTAATCTTCAATAAACGTCCTAATCCTGCTAAAATAGAATAGCCTCCTCCAATTTCTTTTCTTATATAGTCAATATTATCTTTATGATCACGAAACAATCCCGCTATTTGATACCCTTGATCATCGGAATACATGTTTAATACGTATAATTCAATATCTGTTAAGGAAAGTAAAAAATCATATTGTTCTTTAAAAAAATTATAGTCTATATCATTAGTATCAAGATATAAAAATCCGGAATGAAGATTTGGATTTTCATAGATTTCTATAGGAGCTTCATCGTAATATTGAATATATTTGTGAAGATTACTTAAATTTCGTTGTCTTCGATTTATTAAATTGGGAACAATACCTGCCATATGTTGAACCTCCACAAGTTTATATTTGTAGCTAGCTTTTTCCATAGAGTCAGATTGAAGTTCACGTAATGGTTCTCTTGTAAAGCTCTTCATTCTATTTAGAATCTTGAAAAAAAAATTCAAATGCACAAACTTTGGATCCTGCAGGCGCAATTCCTTTAATTTCATAGGCATCCAAAAAGGAATTCCACTCAACAACAACAAGCAAGGAGGGTGTCTTTTGAATTTGTCGGCTAAGTTCAATACTAATTTCTTCTTCCTGGACTGCAGCTTCTCCAATGTGAACTTTGTCGCTTCCAAACAAATCAAAGGTGTCTGGAAGTCCTTGAATATTTTTTGCGAAGGCAATCAGCGGTCCTGTATGATGATAGACTTGCGCAACTGGTTTGGGAACAGGTTTTTGAGCGACAATCTTTGGAGCAGATTTAGATACAGAATTGGGAGGAGCACTCGTTTCCATACGATAAAAGAGACGGCGACGCCTGGAATTTTCAGGAATGAAATCAATACTGGCATAGTCTTGAGAATCTACAAGGGTTTGAAAAGAATCCAGTTGATAATGCGTTGCAGCTTGCACTTCAAACCCAGACAACCTTGGATCTTGGATAATGTAGGAAGAAATGAATTTGGATACGTAGAAAAACCGCTTGGAATACGGAAGTTTTGTGAGATTTTCTCCCTGCCACATCCAACAATCTTGCACTGTGATTGTATTGAGGTGGTGCGAAGCAATAAAGACAGTTCCATCTTGGAAAAGTGAAGATTCGACTCGCAACCTCACATAAAAGCCAGTATCCAAACGACATTTCAAGAACTGCACAGGTTTGCGAGGTAAAAAACAAAGAAACCCTGGGTCTGCACGTCCTTCGTTTCCAATCAAAAGAATTTTTTCATTGCTAAGAAATTCTTCTGATTTTTCAATGTGTAGAGGATATCGTATATGCGTGGTAAGAAAACTTTGTTCAAGAAATGTTCTTGTTTCAGAAAGTTGCTTGGGATCCATCGATTTCATCTCAAAATGCATGGGATGAAATGAGCTGGAGCGTGCCATGGTTCTACTTAGACATGGCAACTATGGTTTAGACCCGTTTGAGGAGACGAGTGTATGCAGCAGGAAGTCTCTTTTTCCGAAGCGTTCGCTTTCCTCCACGTCGTTGCAATCCTGAGAGAACTGATTCAGTTATCGTAAATTCGAGGTCTGAAACATTGTAGACAGATGCTGCAGTCGTACTAAGATTAAATACTTTGACCTTATCTCCTTTCCCAAAATTGGACCATTCCATAATGCTTCCAATCCGATTGAATCCAGGAACACCCAACGCTCCTTTTTTTTCTACAGCTGTCGATTTTAAGGAAACGTTTACATTTGCAAGCGCTGTCAAATCATAAATCCCTATATTATTTTCAGCTCCAAACTGTACATGTGCACAACCATTTTCAATCTTGACTATTTTTCCAACATTGTGGTCATCGTAGCGACCGAGTACATTATTTTTAACGTTATGTACAAAAGAGTCATGATAAATATGAACATATTGATTCACACCTTTGGATGTAAGTTTTAAAAGGTTTGTGTAGTCTGCAACAGACATTCTATACATTCTTCAGATTTTGATTAAAGTGCTGAATACGTTGATTTTTCATTTGTATCATTTGCAAAGACACCGCCTTCAATAAATTGTCCTCCATTTTGAGCCATTTCAGGTGAAAAGGTCTGAAGGGCAATGGCAGGACTGGCTGATTCAATACCGGCAAGCCCAGATTCTAATGCGATTTGCGTGTTTGTAGGTTGAGGAGCGGGACCATAGAAACGTTCAGGATAGCGGAGATTGTCTTTGATATTGCTGCTTCCATATGTCTCGTCATAGGGATCAGAGTCTACTGGACCCGGGAGTCGTTCAATAACAGGCTCTTGAGGTGCGGCTTGGTTCGGTGTATTGGGTCCACCCGATGTAATTGTTCTAGGAATATCGGCAGGGGGGTAGTTCAAAACAGGAGGTGCAGGGGCAGGCACTTCAAACGATTCAATCTTCAATTGTTTGGTAAAAACCAAATACACTACGAAAAGACCAGCGCTTAACAAAATTGCAAGAAGGACTTTGTCAAACATCTAAATTGTCTTGTTTAAAAAAATCTTGAAGTTTAAACAGATGGAAGTAGAACAACTCTTGCAATTTATTCGTGAGAAGACTGCGGGGAGAAAGTGGGATGCCGAGACTTGCCTTCGCGTTGGCGCTGAACTTGCTGTGAAGGTAAATGCCGTTTCGAATTTGAGCGGTTCGGAAAAGAAGAAGTTGGTTGTGGATTTGATTCTCCAGGTGTTGAAGGAAGCGGAGGACAAGGAGAAGGCTGGGAAATCGGATACGACTGCGATAACGGAGAGATATGACCGCCTGGAGAAGACTGTAAAGGAAGTTCTCCCGACATCGTTGGAATTGATTGTTTCTGCCTCTCGCGGGAAATTGGATTTGAAGAAGGTGAAGCCTTCAGTGTGGATGCGCTATTTCTCTTGTTTTGCAAAGGGCGTTGTGACGATCCTTGTTTCTCAGAAGGTGATTTCGGAAGAGATAGGGAAGAAGGTGACAGATGCGACCGAGCAGGTGGAAGAGAAGGCGGGTGCTGTTCTGGATGCCGCGGCTGCCGATGGAGAAGTGAAGGTTGAAGAGGTTGTGAATCCTGTTGTCCTTCAACTACGCGAGGTTGCTGCGTCTGCTGCAACTGAATCTTCCACCCAGGAATCCAAAGAATAGAGGGTTCAATCTTTGCAGGATATTTCTCAATGGAAAAGAATCGCATGGGAACATTAAATTCATGAGCAGATTCCAGAATTTCTTCAATCCTTTCTCCAGTTTGAACTCGAGAAATGACAGTGAATCCGACCCATCGTTTGCTTTGCCCTTTCACAGTGAGGATGCCAATAAAATTTCCTGCATCATACATGTATACTGAATCAGGATACATCTTTGATTCAGAAGAAGTGTCTTGAATCCATGTCCTTTGGTGGAAACCCATACTTAGTAATTTTGATTTGAGTTTAAGCGAGGGGTGCTAAGGTAAAGTAGAATGCCTCCTAAAAAGCAAACGGCAACACTCGGTCTTCTCTTGACTCCCAAAGGAGAGGTGAAAGATGTAAAGCTTCCTCAAGAGTCTTTGACTCTTACTGGAGTTCAGAGTCTCTTAAAAAGCAAAAAAACTCCAGAGGTACTTGGAACCTACAAATACAAATCCAAAACAATTTATCTCTTTGGATTTACTGCAGGGCAGGCAGGGACAGAAAATAAGCATGAACTACCTCCACCTTATGATTCAACTCTCTATTTTGGAAATATTCTTCTCGTGCTGAGCGAAAAGAAAGATTCCTATGCAAACCCAATTTCCTTCACGGCTGAAGAATATGAAGAATTCTATACGCAAGCCTTTGAAGGGTTCGAAGATTTGGATGAAGACGATGAAGAGGAGGAAGAAGAAGAAGAGGAAGAGGAAGAAGAGGAAGAGGCTGAAGCAGAAAAAGAAGAAAAAGAAGAGGTGGAAGAAGAGGAGGAAGCGGAAGAAGACGAAGAAGAAGCCGAGGATGATGACGGTGAAGAAGTAGAAGAAGAAGTTGAAGAAGCAGAGGAAGTAGTCGATGAAGGCGAAGCTGGAGATTTTGACATGGAAGGTCCCAGCAAATCAGGACGGTCTCGTTCCAAAAAGAAGAAAACCAATGATGCTCACAACTCGACTCTCTTTGGACAACAAAAAACTCTTTCCTCACAAGATTATCTTGAAAAGCTTCGCAAGGCATCCAATGTACTCAGCGCCACTGAGCTCTATTCAGAAAATGAATCACGAAAAGAAATGGTCCAAAAACTTACTGAATTCTTCAAAGGACTCCTTTCGTCAGAGGAAGTCATTCATCTTGAAGCGATTGTCTACAAGCATTGCATCCAAGGTGTACGAAAAATGAACATCGTTCCTGATTGGAAAAATTCCCAATTTGTAAATTATTACATTCGCAAGATTCGCCATATTAGCATCAATCTCAATCCAAACACCTACATTCAAAATAAAAATCTCTATGAGCGCTACCGAAGTGGAGAAACATCCCTTGAAGAAATTCTTGTGCTCACTGAAACAGAGCTCTTTCCTGAACGAAATCGTGAGCTTGCTGAGAAGATGTTCTTGCGTGAACAGCGACTTTTGGAAGGTAATCGTGCAGCTGCTACCGACCAGTTCCGCTGCCCTCGCTGCTCCAAACGCCAGTGTACATTCTATGAAATGCAGACTCGTTCAGCAGATGAACCGATGACAATCTTCATCCAATGCGTAAATTGTGGTAAACGCTGGACTCAGTAAAGAATAGAATGGAGAATCTTCTTGAAACGATTCCAGTATCAGATACCGAATCCTTTCCGGTCTTTCGCAATTTGTGGGATTTCTTCGCTTCCAAGGGAAATAAAACTATTTTTTTGAGCATAGGAGAATCTGCATCACCTATGGTTGAGTTGCATTTGAGTGAAACTTTAGGATGTAAGGTTCATTTGCTCAGTGAAACCACTGAATACCAGCAAAAATGGAATGAGATTCAAGCTGTTTTAAAAACCAGAAAAGCTACAGAGGAAACATCTCCCTTTGCGAAGCAGGCTCTTCGCAAGTGGGTTTTGCCTACAAGCATCTGTGTGACATCTCTCCCTTGGTCTTTTTCCACAATAAAATCGACAGTCCAATCCATTTGTACTGGAACAGGAGTTGATGAACGGATTGATATTTTAAAGATTGATACTTCAAACAATAAACTCGCAGAATCTCTCTATTCTATTTTACACTATGGCTATCGCCCAGGGATTCTTATGATTCATTGGGAAACTTCCCCGGACTCAACCCTTGAAACAACTCTTTTGGCTGGTCATCTTCAAAATATTGGATATGGTCTTGTTGCGAAATCACAGAATAATTATTTGTACTATTTTACTGACAAAAATCTTTATGAAATGTGTTCCTGGGAAACAAGTGAAGTTCCTAACCCTCTTGTTGCAAAATTTATGGAAATGGGACACGTGAAAAATCCAGAGAAAGAATAGAAGACTTTCATCACTATGGAAAAATTACTTTTGGCACCTTTGCAAAGACCTATCTTGTATGACAGAAGATTTATGCTTCTTCTTTTAAAAACACAAGGATATGGTCGTCGTTCGTTTTCGGAAGGTTGCCGATTTTCAAAAATGCCTTCGCCTATTAGAATAAGACGCTATGAAATACCAAAAAACGCGTAAGCACAAATCATCTGGCGGTATCCAGAAAGATTTATGTCCTAAAGATTTTTATTTATGTGTAAACAAATCATGGCTACGTTCTGTACATGTACCTCCATTCAAAGCCGCATTTGGAGTCAGCGAAGAGATTGAACGTCAAATTGAACAACAACTTTTTTCCCTTGCTTCTTCTGCACAAGCTGCCTATCGCAAAGAAAATTCAACAAAAACACTTGAAACAATGATTGGTGCAGTTGTGGATTCAGCATTGAAAACAGCAAATCAACCCAACAATATTCAGACACTTCAATCCAATTTGGGACGATTGCACTGTATGGATACAAAAGAGGATGTTGGGAAAGTTATGGGTGAGTATTGTAGAGCACGAATTGGAACTTTGTTTCGCATTGATGGAACATACTTAGATACTCAGGATGGCAAGTATTGTCTGCAGATACGTCGCGGAGTTATTGGACTCCCTGACAAATTGTATTATGAAGATAGTTCACCTGGACGATGGAAAACAATTCATTTTTATACACAATATCTTGAGAAAGTCAGTAAACGTTTGGGAATTTCTTCTGTATCCCCCATTGTTGAGATTGAAAAGAAACTTGCTCCCTTTATTCTTATGAAAAAAGTATCAGAAACTCCAAAGGAAAAGCATGGGTCTTCGTTGGAGTCGTCCTATCGCCATATTCCTTGGGATTCTCTACTGAAAGCCTATGGTGTTTCAGATTGGAAAAAACGGGTCTTTCAGGTCGAATCAGAAGAATGGCTTTCCATTGTAAACAAACTCTTTGAAAACGAAGAGATTACCTTTTGGAAATTACTATTTTCTGCTGAACTCATACACTATAGTGTTCCTTATTTACCTCCACCCTTTGATGACTATCATTATGAATTTTTCCGAAAACGTCTGCGCGGACAAGCCATGAAATTACCGCAAAAATATTTAATGTTAGAAGTTCTTACAGAATATGCTGCTCCTTTTTTGTCCAAACTCTACAAAGAAAAGTATTTGACTGCTCCCTTTCGCCAACGAGCAGAAACATTTGCCAAAGAAATTCAAACTGCAGCCATTCATCGTTTGAATTCAGTCGAGTGGCTTCAACCGCGTACGCGTGAAGCTGCTAAAGAAAAAGTGGAGAAAATGCTTCTTTCTATTGCCTATCCAGATACTTTTGGTATAACTCCACTTCCCAACGTCAATGCAGAATGCCTTTTGGACACGATTTTTTCATTAGGAAATTGGAAAACAGAGGATGACATTCGGCGCTTGGGAACAAAACGAGTCCACCAGAAAGGATGGGAAGATCCAATTTATGCAGTGAATGGATACTATTATTCTGAGGACAATGAACTTATTATTCCTGCGGGCTCTTTATTGCCTCCTTTCTATGATGAGACCAAACCTCTTGGATGGAATTATGGAGGAGTAGGTGTGGTCATGGGGCATGAAATTACGCATGCCTTTGATGAAGAAGGAAAAGAATATGATCCCAAAGGGCATCGAAAATCGTGGTGGACTCCTCAGGATAAAAAGAACTATGAAGAGAAAACCAAACAAATTATCAAGGTGTATTCCTCTCAAAAAGTGTTGGGACGTGCGGTGGATGGAGAAAGCACATTGAGTGAAAACATTGCTGATTTGGGTGGACTGGCGATTGCCTTGGATGCACTGAATTTAGAATTGGAGAAACGGAAGGTGAGTTTAGAAGAGCGCAAACGTGCCTATCAACAATTTTTTATTTCCTATGCAATTTCTTGGCGAGTGAAAGAGAAAAAAGAGAAACAATTGCAGGGATTGTTGGTGGACCGCCATGCACCTACGCCTCTTCGTGTGAATTTAATTGTGAACCAATTTCAAGAATGGTATGATGCGTTTGACATCAAAGAAGGAGACCCCATGTATGTTGATGTTAAGAAGCGTATGAAGATTTTCTAAAAATTGAACCTGAAACCTGCATGAACACCTGTACAAAACAATGGATTATGGAGATACAACTGACGGAGCCTTAGGAATTACCTTAGGTCTCTTTCTCTTGACATGCGGTGCAAGCATATTTCTAACAGCACTCTTTCCTTGCTCGTGCAATCCTCGTCGTGATTGCAGGAGAAATTGTGCAGATTGTAAGCGCGATAGAGAAAAATGTAGGAAACGATGCTGCAAAAAAAGAGAGCGTGCCAGCACGGAGGAAAGTTTGGTAGGGGATGTTTAAGACCAATCAATCAAGATTCCTTTCTTAAGTTGCTTTGTATCTTTACCTGTTTCAACCCAAGTTTCCTCATATGTAATAGTACATTCAGGAAATCTTTCTTTACAGCCTTGAATAAGTTCTTCTTTTGTTGGGGGATCAGGAACATAGGAACCAGCTGCTCTCATTTGCATTTCTCTTTGATAATCAAAACTGTTTTTATTTTCATTTTTTAGTTGATAAAGATAAGAAGTTTTTCCAATAGATGCAGCATGGTACACAGATAGAGCAAATGAACTAATTACATTATTAATACTTTCTTTTTTTAGTTTCTGTGGTAGATTTTGAAGATCCTCACGTGAATACGTTCCAGAATTCATTGCACTGGCATTTTATTTACAAAAATAATTTTCAATTTTAAATCCTTAAAACACAGCCAAATCACTGAAGCGCCGATATTCAAAGGAGCCATTGGGGAGAGGACGCTTGACAATAAAGGGAAGACGACGTTCTTCCAATTCCAGTTTTGCGATTTCCAAATACGTTTTCATATGTTTCGGAACACGAACATAAGGACGAGCGCCTTGAGAGAGTTGATTCGTGCGGAAGCCCAAAATTTTTGTTTTTTCAAAGACAGTCAAGAATGGCTGTGTTTTATGAAAGGGGTCTTCAGGTCCACCTTCGCTGACGGGAGCCACACGAATAGGAAGCTTTGCAGCAACTGTCTCTTGATAATCCAAAATACATTCTGGATGATGGCGATAGAGAGTCATAAGAGAATCTTGTGCAGCGCGAGCAGCCTCTTTGGGTTCTTGCATTTCATCAAAGGCATCCTCCGTGACCTCTGTGTCTTGAATCACTGCAGCAGCATGTTCAAGTTCTGTAGTTTCACCTGGTTTGCTCATTGTCTCTGCTTGCAAGCAAGAAAAAAGCACCTCCCAATTTTCACGCGAAAAAATCGGGCACCCAAAAATTGAAAGCCTAAACCCGTGTCAATAAATCACACCACGATGGAAACAATTAAGGAATCTTCTGACCTCAAGCTCTACTCCACTTTTGACGAAATGTCCTTGCCTGATAATCTCTTGCGAGGGATTTACAGCTTTGGCTTTGAAAAGCCATCCCTTATTCAACAGAAGGGTATCGTCCCCATTAAGAATGGTCGCGACATCCTTGCTCAAGCTCAATCAGGCACGGGCAAAACAGGAACGTTCTGCATTGGTTCAATGTCTCGTCTAGACATTAATCTCAAGGCACCCCAGATTCTTGTCCTATCCCCTACCCGAGAACTCGCGGATCAAATTGAAGCCGTCGCTCGCGGTCTCAGTGCCTCTCTCGGTATCTCTCTTTATTGCGCGACTGGCGGTAAAGAACTTCATCATGACCTCAAGGCACTTCACAATGGTGCACAGGTCATCATTGGAACTCCTGGGCGTGTTTGGGACCTCATGAATCGGAAGGGGTATTCGGGAAATGGTCCTGCTCTCAGCCGCAACAATATCAAGACAATCATCATGGACGAAGCTGACCAAATGCTTGAAAACAAATTTCGTGAACAAGTCATGAGCATTCTTCAGCTCGGCTTTCCCAAGGATGTCCAGGTAGCCCTCTTTAGTGCGACCATGCCAACGGAAGTCGTTGACTTCGCAAATGGTCTTCTCAATGACCCTGTTCGCATTCTCATTCCTCCTGAAGAGGTGACTCTCGAAGGTATCAAGCAGTTCTATGTTGGGCTTCAGCGTGAAGAATGGAAGTTTGATGCTCTTTGTGATATCTTCTCATCACTCAACATCAACCAAGCTATGATTTACTGCAACAAGCGCAATCGTGTGGAATGGCTTGCAGAGCGAATGACCGCTCAGTCCTTCCCTGTTGGATACATTCATGGTGAAATGGATGTCGGTGAGCGTCGTCGACGTATGCAGGAGTTCCGTTCAGGTTCTTGTCGTGTTCTTATCAGCACTGACCTTCTCGCACGTGGTATTGATGTTCAGCAAGTCAGTCTTGTTATCAACTTTGAACTTCCTACCCAGAAAGAAAATTACGTGCACCGCATTGGTCGTTCAGGACGATTTGGTCGTAAAGGTGTAGCGATTAACCTGATTGGTCCGGATGAAATCCCCATGATGAAGGAAATTGAATCTCACTATGCCACCACCATCTCGGAACTCCCCGAAGACCTTTCCAAGGTGATGGTATAAAATAAAATAAACATATAGAATATAGAATGTGGAGACAAGTAGCGCAAAATATTTGGGAAGCAACAAAGAATGAATCCGCAAATGTACAGAAAAAAACGAAACAAGCCATCTATGAAATTGGAAAAGAGGGTGATTTTTCCCGCGTTGGCGTCAAGGTGGTGGACGCATTGTTAGAAGCTATCATGTATGATGAAGACCTCAATGATGCTGTAGGTGATATTTACAGTTTTGTAGATAAAAAACTTTACAGATATCAACTAAACAAAACAAAGAAGAACAAAATATCGAATAAGAATACGCGTAAATCAAGACGAGCTCATTAATCATATAAATTTCCCCAGGATTCAATCTCTTCTTCGCTAATTCGTTCACTTTTCTTGAAGACAAGTGAATCCAATTCAACATTCTTCTTTCCCGAATGTTCATCATGAATCGATTTCAGATGTTCTAGAAAGAAGAAATACTTGTCTAATAGCCATCGTTTGGGAGCTTCATATAAATCTCCTTGCTTGGCACATTTGAAAAGACCTTCTGAAAGAAGTTCAGTACAAATGAGTTCAATGGTTTGTTCTAATTCTTTTTGTTTGGAAAGATTGCATGCAACATATTTATAGTAATTTAGGGAAACATCATATAAATGAAGTTCAAGAGGTTTGATAGGAGTATGAATCTTTTTTTCTACAAGATTCAAATACTCTCGCTTGACGCGCAAAACCATATTGTGATGTCCATGAATTGTTGTGAGCAATTTATGAAGTTCACAAGCAATCGTTCTTGAAAGACGCTGAAGTTTCTCACAAGAAAGATTGGATGAAGTCGGTTGAAATTCAATAAAATCTTGAAGGAAGCAAAGACAGAGTGAGCATGTCATAGTGGCAGCTTACCCTATTGGGTATGGGCGTTCAATTTTTCCTTAATGATAGTCTTCTTCAGGATAAGATGTTCTGGGAGGCTGTGCGGTTGTTGATGCTTCAGGACTCACACGATAATCGCGGATATCATACCGACAGATAGGACATTGAACATTTTGACGGAACCAAGGGTCGATGCAGTCCTTGTGAAACCAGTGTCCGCAGTGGAGAATCTTGCGACATTGCTGGCTTGTTGTTATAGAATCTTGGCAGATTGCACAATCATGCTCATTCGTATCTGGAGTCGCAACTTCTGTTGCCCGTTGAATTTGTTCAAGAGTAGGGCGAACAACAACAGGCTCAAGTGGTCTCGTTTCACCTGCAAGTCGGAGAAGAATATTGGCAATTGCATTCACTTCATTTGTTCTTGCATTCGTTCGGGATTGAAATCCTGACTGGAGACCTGTGAGAAGTGTAGTCATCATGGGTACAGACATATTTGAAGGAATATTGGGTAGCATATGTTCTCCAATGTCAAATTGCTCATCACCCAAATCAATCACATAGCGATAGAGACCCTGATTGGCTGCAGTAGCAGCGGTTGCTGTGCGAGGAAGATTGGCTGTGGAGGGAGAGGCAGGGGTTGTCGTCGGAGGGGGAGGGGATGTTGGAATCTCACGTGCATTGCGTGCAGGGGGTGCGTAAAATTGACGCGCATTCATAGTGGAATTTCCTGCACCTCCATATGCCGGTCTCTCCTCAGAATTCTCCTCTTCATAAGCGGACAACCCGAAAGAATAAAGGTCAAAGCGTCTCCGAGTCTGCAAAGAAATATAGCCAAGAACGTCTTGCACTGTTCGAAAGGAATCCGAGTCATACAACAGTGCAGGGAAATAGTTATGGAGGTCGTCAAGAAGACCTACTCCATACAATGTCTCATAGTTTGAAGCACGGCGATTCATTGGTATCTGGTACTACTCGTTTGCCAAGCTTTAAAGCCGAAGTACCTATCAATTATATGGGCGACGAACAGCCGCAAGCTCCTCCTGCTGAAAATAAGAATGACAAGGGTCTGGTTGGACTTGCCAATCTTGGAAATACCTGTTATTTGAATTCAACCCTTCAAGCCCTTCGAAATACAACAGAGCTGACTGCTTTCTTTCTTGAAGGGCGTCATCAGGAATATCTGAAAGGAAAGCAAGACTCCAGCAAATCAGTTGTCCTTGCAAAAGCCTATGTGGATCTTCTGCAATGCATCTGGTCAGGACATGGCCCTCAATACATTCGTCCTGTTGGATTCTTTAATGACATGTGCAAGGCAGTGGACGATACCGTCTTTGACCAATTCAAGATGAAAATCGCCCATGATAGTCATGAATTTCTGATGTTCATGTTGGACAATCTGCATGAGGCTCTTGCTGAAGAAGTAAATATTGTCATCACGCGCCCACCACCTGAAACGGATTCGGATATGATGATTCAGAAAGCGCTTGAATTCTGGAGAGATATGTTCAAGAAATCCTACAGTCCACTTATTGATTTAGTCTTTGGACTCTATCAACGTGAAATGCATTGCCAACGCTGCAACAAAAAAACATACAGTTATGAAACCTTCAATTGTCTCAAGGTTGCCATGCTTCAGAATGTAGAGCGTGCAACATTGGATGAATGCTTTCAGGAAGAACTCAAGGAAGAAACCATTGAAGAGTATGCCTGCGACCATTGTGCACCCACTCGCGCAACTGCAGTTCGTCGCACAAAACTCTGGAAGCTTCCCAAAATTCTCTTCATTGCTCTAAAACGATTCTCTCCTACAGGCGCAAAACTTCAAACTCCTCTTCAATTTAATCCTACAGAAGAGGTTTCTTTTGAACCACAGTTTAGTCCTGCATCACCCGAACCAAGCCGTTTCAAGAAATACAGTCTCTTTGCGACAATTGACCATTTTGGGTCTACACATGGGGGACATTATACCAGCCAAGCAAAAAATCCTTTGACTGGGAAATGGCACGGATATGATGATGAAAGTGTCTATGACCTTGAAGGACCATCCATTGGTCGTAGCACCTACATCTGTTGCTTTCGTGCTTCCAGTTGAGCATGCTGAGTGCAATAATGTTTGTCTAAAAACCAATATTTTTCATCTTGAGATGCAATCCGAGTACAATCGTGTCCATTTTTAAGTTTTGCTTCACATTTGTAGTAGAGCATTGCTCCTTTCCGAATTTTGTTTTTCATCCAAGCTTTGGATGCAGAAGTAAAGGCACGTCGGTCCATTATTGAACAGTCGCAGGAAAAGGGGGCTGCTCAAATTTTACAAGGTTGAAGACAAGCTCATACCATTTATAGCGGTCAATGGTCTGTGTTTGTTGAAAATACTGTTCAAGTTTTTCCATTGCATCTCTGGGAAATGCACCCAGCTTCTGGAGTTGAGGAATCACTTGGTACAGTTCACGACGAAGACATTCCATAATTTCAGCAGGTGAAGACCTATCTGTGTAGCCATATTGATTGGGATGAAAGAGTGGGTCTCCATTTTGCTTGCGGCGATAATCCACATGAATATCATTCAAGAGTTTTCTATAATTTCCAAGGGTCGTTTTGAAGAGAATTTCATTGATGGCAGGATGCGTATTGATTCGCTTCAAAAGTTCTTCTTGAGAATACAGCTGTAGATTCAAGAAACTTCCATCAGGCTCATAGAAGGGCTTGAATTTTACCAAATCTGTCGAGCAACCTGTATCTGTTCCATAGGAAACATCAAAGAGGACTTGACGACGGAAACGGTCCTTCAAATTGCCTTCATATTGATTGTAGAGCCTTAGAAAGAGAGGTCTCATTTCCTGCCCTGTATATTCTTGATACACTATCTGAAATCCGTTCACGATGGCTTCTTCTGAGAGTGCATCCAAAAACCATGTGGAGTCTTGTGTATCATAGCGATTCGGGTGGGAGAAACGGATAGGAGCTATGATAACTTGAATGCGCTGAGATTCCCAAATCATGAGTTCATCATGCTCATAGAAGAAGGCATCAGAGAGATGAAGGGCAAAATAGGCTTTGAGGAATGACTGCTGATTGGCAAAGGCAGGGTCCACATGAATAACTTGAAGACGCGAGGATGGCTTGGTTTGGTAAATGTCTTTCACAAAACAAGGCAAGAGTTGGTCATATTTGGGTTCCAGTTTCTCTGGAGATTCAACATGAGGACAGGACCCCACGCCAAAATAGAAGAATGTCTTGGGTGTCTGATTTACAAAGCGCAAGAGAGTTTCATACATTGTGTCTGTACCCCCTTCCATGTACGACTGCCTTCAATTTTAGTAATCGCGGAAGCCTTCAATACGACCATCTTCTACATACACCGTCTTGATACGAGACAAGATGCCCTCCTGTCCGCAAATGCGGAAATGGATATGAGGCTCTAACTTTCCCTTGAAAGGAACAGAATAGGATTGAGGAGGGCGGACCTTCAAGGTTGCAACACCGCGATCATCCGCAACCGTCACACCTGCATTCTCATATTTCAAATACGCCTGTTGCCAATTGTTGAGCTTCTTCAAGTGCTCGTTGGCAGGCTCTGCAGCCCAATAGAGGACCTTGGCACCCGGGGTCACCTCTACTTGAACCTCCATCGTTGCACCCTGGGGGATATAGGTGCCGAGCACCTGGCAAGGCATGACGGTCTCGCCCAAGAACGGCAAATAGGTATCGCGATTGAAGGCAATCAAAAGAGCACTAATGCCTACTAAGACATAAATGGAGCGGCTGATTGTGCTGCGACGACCCGCCAGGATTTCCACAGGATTCAAGCCGAACGCGCCAACCATCAACCAATTGATGGCACCTACAATGATAAACACCATGGCAAGCTTGAATGCCAGCTTTTGATAATACGTAGCCCACATTGCATTTTGAGAGTCCATTGTTTCTACTTGATTGCCTGGAAAAAAGTCTTCCTAAAGATAAACCTCCAAGAGTATTCAATGAAAATCGTGTTTGTTGCTGGATTCGCTGGAGCTGGAAAAGATACATTTGCAAATCTATTGTGTAAACACAAAGGGTATCGACGTTTTGCCTTTGCAGACCCTATAAAAGAACAAATTGCCAATCAACACAATATTCCTCTGGAATGGCTTCATACCCCCGAGGGAAAGCAAACAATCGTTGAAGGAAAAACTCTCCGTCAACATTGTATTGACCTTGGGGAATCTGAGCGAAAAAAAGACCCTGAGGTGTGGGGAAAAGAGATTGCCAAACAAATTCGTGAATCCAACTGTGAACGTGTTGTTATTTCCGATTGGCGTCTTTTGCCTGAACTCTTTGCCATTCAGAAAGCATTCCCCGAAGCATTCATTGTTCCCATCCGCATTCAACGCAGCAATCAATACCTTTCTTCTGTTCCGGACATGACAGAATATAGTCTCATGGGATTTCCCTTCGTATTTATCATCCAGAACAGTGGAATTTCTGAAGAAGAATTCTTAGACCAAATAAATCTTCTTCCTTTGTAAAATGCCCAAAGCCTGCCAGTGCAACCGATGGGGAACAGGAACTTGCTCTCCGTCTCAATCCAAAGAGCCTCAATCCAAAGAAATGAATTCCAAACTTCAACAGATGCTTGCAGAACGCGAACGTCAAGATTCCATGTGGGTTACTCCCAATGATCCGAATAATAAAGAAGGGAAGGTTCAACAAACAACCGTGAATGCCCCCTTGAAATCATAGCACAATGAAACGGAACATGTTCACAAATAACTGGATAGTTATATCCTGAGTTATTTTTGTAAAAGAGAGTTTTATCAAACAGATACATTCCTAAGAGTGCACCCTCCAAATGCGTTGTTGGTTTTTTCTTCACCTCTTGAACCCAAGGATGGTTAGGATATTGTGTACAAAACTTTGAAAAGACTGCATGCACATCTTCAGTTATAGTTCCTTTGTAGCGCAACCCACGAATACAAGAGGCACGATAAATGCCAATTCCTCCAAATGCAGACATAACAAAGATGCGTGGAGCAATGGTAGGAATTTGTTGAATGAGAGATTTGTATTTTTCTCCAAAGACCTTCTTTTCTTCAACAAGTTCAAGACCAAAAGGAAATACATATCATAATAGGCTGAAATATCGTAATAGTTCTTGCGCTGACTAATTCCATTTGCAAAGAGTGCATCATAATCATTATCTTTCCGTTTTAAAAGGTCAATGAGAGGCTGTGCAGACATAACACAATTCACATCCGCATCAAACATAATGATTCGGTCTTCTTCACGTGTTCCAATGTCTGTTTCTTCCAACATTTCCATTAATCGATTTCGAGCATAGGCAATCATTTCCATGCGGCAAGGAGTATTGTCCATAGAGCGTGCAATGCAGTGCGCTTTCATTTCAGAATCTGAAATTGTTTCACATTTGACAATTACGCGATTGTTCATTGCCGTCCACATTTCCAACATATCTTTTGTGTTGTCCGTGCTGTTGTTTTCATAAACAAACACACGAGCATCAGGAAATTCATGAAGAAATTCACCAGCAAACATTTGAAAATTCATGAATTTGTCATGAATGTTGCGAGCAATGGCTGCCAAATAAAAAACCATATCTATCCCTTTTTTGAACTTTTACTTTAGATATTCTTTTGATAAAGACTATTCCCAATAACTCCTATAACAATTAGATTCACCATCCAACACCACATAGACCCCCACGTATTACTTTCTAAAAATGAATAGAGACTTATCCCAAGAGTTCCAAGAGCTAAACTCAACAAACCAACATTGTTTTGAAGGACCAATGGAATAAATAAAAAAACAAAATAAACAAAAAGAGCAATATAGGTATTTTTTTCCTTGGTGAGCCAGTTCCATTGTAAATGTCCATTAGGAGCTTTTGTCATTGAATAGTTTTTCCAATTTTGAAAGAATAAACCTAGGATGCTCAATATACCATAGGCAGAAAGTAATTGGTATTGTAGAGTTGCATTTGCAAGTGTAGAGATTGAAGCAATTGGTTGCAACCACAATAAAAAGACAGCTGCCATAGATGCAGCAAAATTCCATGTAGGGTCTGAATAATGTGTCCAAACAATATATTCTATTAATTGCATGCATACAATAGTAAAACAAAACAATAGCACAGGCATTGAAATACGAGAACTATATCCTATTCCAATGGCTATCATTCCAAGTAAAAAACTTTGGAAAGAAACTTCTGCATTCCAACACATTTTATTTAGAAGTTAGATTTTTAGCAGTACATTCTCTGAACACTCACGTCCATAGAAGGAGACTTTTTCTTGAGGAAGAGGTCCACATGTTCCTTCTTGAGAACGAAGGGGAGACGGAAATCAGCAATGTGGAAAGGAAGTTCCTTGCTATTGAACATGCGGAGCATATTGATTTTCTGGGCAATCTGTTCACAGCAACGCTTGAGTTCACGAACACCTGCTTCTTCATTGGCATATTCACGGATGATGTGCTCCACAACATCCTTGCCAATACCCACCTTTTCAGCAAGATTGACTTCCTTGAGTGCAGTGGGGAGAAGGAAATTTTCTACAATCGCTAGCTTCTCCTTCGCATTGTACCCCTGAAGTGTGATGACATTCATACGGTCAAGCAGAACTTTGTCAATCTTGGAAAGGTCATTTGCACTGAAGACAAACATGACCTTGCTGAGGTCAATGGGGACTCCACTCAGATACTTATCCTCAAAATCCTCATTTTGAACAGGGTCCGTGAGGTGCACCAGAAGATTCTGAACCTCTTCTCCTTTGGGAGTTGAGCTAATCTTATCAAGCTCATCAAACATAAGCACCATGCTCATGCTCTTTGCACTCACAAGACTATTCACAATTTTTCCTGAATGACTGCTTTCATAGACGAGCTGGTGTCCTGTGTAGGTTGTCGCATCACTATCACCACCCAGACTAATGAACTGGAAAGGCCAGTTGAGAGCTTTTGCAATTCCATTCTTGATGAGGCTGGTCTTTCCAATACCAGGAGGACCTGCAAGCAAGAGAGACTGACCACGGTGATCAGGATTTGCAATCTTGGTTGCAATGAATTGCATGATTTGCATCTTGACTTCCTCCTGACCATACACTGCATCCTCAAGATGTCTGCGAGCCTTTTTCATAAAGTCTCCACAGGATTCTGTATCTTCTACCTTCACAGGAATATCCTTGTACAGTCCGAGAGGAAGGCTGGTGAGCTTGTCCAGCCAATTGCGGAGTTTGAAGTATTCACCACTGCTGGGGTCCAGAGTTTGAAGGCTGTGATACTTCGAAAGAACAAGACTCTGTGTTTCCTGGGGCAGCTTCATCTGAAGAATGCGGAACATCAGAGACTGCTGTTGATTTTCAGGCTTGCGCTCAAGAGCTTCCAGAATACTCTTCTGCTTTTCTGCAGTGAGTTCTTTGAATTGGTCAATCTGGTCATCAATGGTATTCTCCTCAAACGGCTTGGAGAGAAGTTTCACAAATTTCTTCACATCTGCAGACTCTTTCTTCATGTTGTGCCGCTTGGGAACCATACGTTCAGAGAAGTCGCCTCCACCACCAAATCCAAAGTTGATTTGAAGAGCAGCACCCTTACTTCCTTCGCTCTCATCGTCGTCATCCTCCTCGTCATCCTCCTCTTCTTCTTCATCCTCTTCCTCTTCGTCATCTTCCTCCTCTTCTTCTTCAGTTTCTTCGTCTTCCTCCTCTTCCTCCACTACACGCTTCTTGGACTTTGACTTGGAACGAGACTTCTTCTTTGGTTCCTCATCTTCCTCGGTATACGTATCATCATCTTCCTCTTCCTCCTCAAGTTTGCGACGAGAGCGAGGAGAAAGCTTCTTCATACCACGCTCAAGTTCTTCAATACGGGAATGCATGCTTTTGCGTGCTTTGATAGCAGCCTTTCGTGCATGGCGACGAATGACACCCCGCTTCTTGGGACTCAATTCCTCTTCGCGACTGTCTTCTTCGGTGCTACCAATGGAAGATGACTCAGTTGCATCATCCTCTTCACTGTAGGCAATAAGTCCACGGATGTTGCCCTTACTATCTACGCTATCATCATCATCAATCGGTGCACCACGCTTGACAGAATGCTTAGATGAGCCCTTACGTCCTCCGGAAGGCTTCTCTCCAGAATCAGTATCCTTCTTACTCTTGTTTCGGGGCATTCTAACTTTGTTATCCGTTTTCATTTCAATTCGGTTGGGCGTGCTGAAATGAAAAAAAAATAGGGAATCAAATTTTAGGCTTAGTAGTTTTTGCGTGTGGTGCGGCGATTGCGGCGTGTAGAGCGGCGCGCAGAGCGACGTCCACCCTTGCGGGTAAATCCACGCTTCAATCCGTGAACAGCCTCATTCATCTCGCTCGTGACAGCACGACCAATGCCATTTACACCATTCAAACCCTTGCCAACAACACCCTTGGCAGCGTTAGTGACAGAGCCAACAGACTTCTTACCAGCCTTCAATAAGTGGCTAATCGGGGAATACAATGTACCAAAAATTCTTGACTTACGAGTACCTTTGCGTGCCATTCTACAGTATAGCTTTTTTTTTACGCAACGAGGATGTCCTGAATATCCATAAAGAGGAATCGGGACTTGGGAGACAAACTGGGGAAGGTTGCATCTCGAAGATTAATGAAGAGGTCCAATGATTTGAAATTCTCCTTATGAATGAGTTTGCGAATATTGCTGAAGAACTCAGAAGGAGACTTCAAGACCCTGGACATCCGGAGGAGGCAATCCACATACTCGTCGACCAACATTCTCTTTTCAGGAGTGCGTGCATGCTTGTCAATGAGCTCAAAGAGTGTCCGGAAGATTTTGAGGAGACATTCAGGTGGAAGGATTTCCAGTGCCGTAAGCTCCGCAAGGAACTGACTGTAGCCAAGACGATACTTCTTTTCAATGTTGTGCTTTTCAAAAGCAGCATTGTCCTGAATACTCTTGTTAGGGTCAATATCTTCAAAGATTTCCAGATAATTTTCAACAAGACGATTCATTTCTTCAAAGATGATTTTATGCTTCTTTCCAATTTCACAAAGGAGCTGAGCATAGAGTGGACAGTAAATTTCTTCTGCAGCTGCTTTGGAAAACACAAGATACATGAAATCCTTTACAAATTCAGCGACCTTTTCATCGGATTCCTCACCGAGAATCTGGAAGAGGAATTCACGAATATCATTGAAGGTAGATTGTCCAAATTTGTTGAGTTTGAGACGAATAATGCGGTTCAAGATTTTCTCTTCAATGTCGGAAGATGAATTCTTGAATTTACTTTGGTAGCGCACAGGAGGTCCACGAGGTGTATTGGGAGTAATAGGTGTTGTAGAACCTTCAGTGGCAAGCGATTGATGAGAGGAATTTCGTGAGACAGATGTCATTCCACCCCGATCTCCTCCACCACCCCCGCCATGACCAAATCCATTGCGAGAACGGAATTCATTTTGACTATTGGATTTCCGAAACCGTCCACCATCGCCACCACGAGAATCAGGACGATGATACTCATTTCCATTTGCACCACGGTAATCCCCACGACCGAAAGAAGTAGAAGAGGATTGAATGGGCGTCGCTCCTTGACGCCAATTTGGAATCTGTGTCTTCGTGGAATCAAGAATTCCTTGAAGTCCCCGAATTTTGTCCTGGACACTCTGGGGTGCTGGTCTTGCCCTATGCCGCAAGCCAAGAACAGCACTTACCATCGATGATTCCTCTGAAGTAGACATGTCTATCTTAGTTGTTGCCATTATTTTTAGGTGGGTGAACGAATTGCAGGGCTCGCCGCGTTTCAAATTTAGGGCTGATTTCCCGTCCCATAGCAGCATGAATGCACATTTACTTCTGAAAGATGCAAAGGCAGATACACTCAAACAAGCTCTTGGAATCTGTACAGACACAGGGAAAGAGCGATTTGATTCTTTGTTTTCAAAAAATCTCTTAACAAATGAATCTGCACTCCTTGAACGCCAGGCAGCACTTTTTGCGTACAAGCAAAAATCACCTGAAGTTCATTCTCTTCATAGTTCCTTCTTTCAAGAAGTACAGACTCTTGAACCAATACTTCAAAGTGTTCTGAAGCCCAGTTCCTTGGAAAAAGAATCGATGGAGCAGATTTTATTTTCCAAATATCCTCATTTTCAGATTTTCAATACAATTCCTTTTTTATTGTTGTGTGTAAGTCTTTGGAAACAATATATTGTCCCTCTTCTTGCTGTCTTCATGCCTATCTTCTTTTTTATTATCCCGTTCTTAACGATGAAATACTATTATTCTCTTCCAATTGATTTAGGACAATACACAAAAATTTTCTGTGTCACGTTGGGAATCCCTGCATCGTTTGAGCATCTGCAATGGAAACAAACCTTCCAACTCTTGTTTACTTCCATAAGTATTGGACAATCTATTTATCAGCCCATCCAAACATCCTATCACATTCAATCTATCGACAAAGATTTGAAAGAGAAAGCAAATGCTCTTTTGCGATTGAAATGTATCTTTGAAACCATGTATCCAGACAAGAAAGAACTTTTAGAGGATTTAACAGGAGACGATTCCTATCGTTCATTTGCTTCAGGATGGGATTTTCCCTATAGGATTCAACTTGCCCTTTGGATGATTGGAGATTTGGAAGTGATTCATAGGATTGCTCTTCATCCAGCCTTGCAGCGTGTAAAATTCCATAGAAAAAAGTTTGTCAAAATGGTCTCTCTTGTGAATCCTCTCTTAGAGACAACAACACCTATTTCATTCTCCCTCACACCGAAGCGCTCGCATTGTCTTATGACTGGACCAAATGGAGGTGGAAAATCTACTGTCTTACGTTGTATTGTTTTGAATTTAGTCTTTGCACAAACATTGGGCGTTTGTTTTGGGACGGACACAGGAACCTATAGTCTTCATCCCTTTGATTGGATTCAAAGCGGACTTCAACTTCAGGATTTACCAGGGCAGCTCTCGATGTTTGAACGTGAAGTTGATTTTGCATCGCAAGCACTCCATCGCGCTCGCAAATATCCAACGAAACGTGGTCTTCTTCTCTTTGATGAATTATTCCACAGTACAAATCCACCGGATGGAGAACGCACTGCCCGTATTTTCTTAGAACAAATCTGGAAATTTCCTTGCATGAGCAGTTTCATAAGTACCCACGTGTTTTCACTTGCAGAATCATCTCCTAACCATATTCAAAAACTCTGTGTTCCTGCTGAGAAGAAAGAAGATGGCACACTTCATTTCACCTATCGCCTTCAACATGGAATTTGCAGAGTCAGTAGCGTAGATTTGGTCCTACAAAAACGCGGATTCTTTCCTCCCGGAAAACCTGAGAAGGTAAAAGAATGAATTCATTAAGTGATACGTTGACTATGGGCATTGTCCTTGCACTTGTCTTTGGTTCTCTCCTTTTTTATCTCTACAGTCGTCTCTTGCAGGTTGAAAAGAGAATGGCTCTCACAGAAAATATTTTGTTGGATTTGAAGATGGCGACGGAAAATACGTTGCTTGCTATGGGTTCTTCGCATGAGCACAGCGACCAAGCTGACCATGTAGAGCCTATTTCTGGACCTGAGCCTGTTCAGAGTCAGGAGGTGGAAGAACTTCCTGAAGAAGATTTCTACAAGAATGTTCTTGCGAGTGCCTCGAGCAGTGCTCCTATGCCCGAGGAATCCTCACCTGAGTCTTCTGCAGAGGCTGTCTTGAAGGAGATTCAGCTCACAGACACAACATCTGGGCGTGCAAAGGAGAGCTCTACTGTGAATGTGACCAAAGTTGAGCCGAATTATGAATCCATGAGTCTGAAGGAACTTAAGTCCTTGGCAAAGAATCGTGGATTGCAGGTGACCAGCCACGCTGGAAAGAAGGAGATTATTGATACACTTAAGAAGGGTTCTACTGTAGAAGCAGGTAGTCCCTCTTCATCCGCCTATCCCATTGAAGCTGCTGAAACACTCGAGTAAGTTTTCTTGCTCTAAGTAAGAAATGGATAGCCGATTCTTTCGCAAAGTGACAGATCCGAATTTCTATGAAAATACTCCTGGAAATTGGAATGCTCGTGGAACTGCTTACAAAACAGTTGTAAGTGAGCGAAACACCTTTCCGACTCCCGACCCTCGTTTCCCTGGATATGCTGGGATGATGGAGGATGGTCGCATGATAACAGATTACCGCCCCCACTGCAATAAAAATGTTCCTCCAGGGTCTCAATATGCAGTGAAAGAATGGATGCAGAAAAATACTCCTTCTATCATCAGTGTGAGTCGCACCCGTCAGGCAACTGTTTCAGGCGCCATCTATGGGACTGACCGCACAGTGGTTCCCCCACCTGTTGGAGTTGTAAAGTGCACTCCTACTGACTGCGGATACTCAGAGGGAAGCTTGTATGGAATTGGTATTGAGCGTCAAGACAAAGCTCCTGAACTGTTTGGAACATTTGAATTTACGGGTGGGTCAGCACCTCCTCCTTCGAAAACAAAACTGACAACACAGTTTGAAGCTGGGCGCAATACACCGCGTGGTCGTGAGTTTCAAGGATTAGGCAGCGGACCTGCGTTCCCTGGAAGAGATTATCATAAGTAAGTAGATGGACTTTCGTCGCCGCCGTCAACGAAGACGAACTCAAAAAAAGAAAAAACACGGTCGCAAAACGAGACATCGTCGTCATGTTTCCAAGCCTCCCAATGCGCTGATTAACTTTTCTCCTGTATCTTCACCAGGTCCTAATTCTCCAACGCTTTCTCTTTCACCCAATTCATCTCCCAATACACCCATAACAAAGCGTGCAAAAATCTTGGCAAGTTTATATCCCAATCGACAAACTATGTTGCAACGCTCACAATCATTCAACAACGACAGGGGCATGACAACAGAAAACTTTTATCGTGAGTTTGAACGTGTCTTTCCTGAAGGGAATGGACCGGCGTATCCATAAGTTAAAGAAAAGCGTTTAACAATCAGAAATGACATCTGAAACACGCATTCTTTCCTTTGATATCGGCATTCGGAATTTGGCTTGGTGTTGCATGGGTCGAAATACCGATATCAGTGGAAGTCCTTTTGTTCTGTACGGATGGGAAAATGTAAATCTCTTGGAGAGTTCTCAACCGACAGAAAAACAGGTGTGCCGTCGCTGCACTGCCAAAGCCACACATACCAACCCCCAAGGGTTTTCATGCGGGCGACACATTCCTGCTGAATTTCCACTTCTACGTGACGTGAGTGGAGGAGCTCTGAAAAAGATTCCTCCTCAGAAAACACTGAAACCTCTCTTTCTTGTGAAAGCAACTCCCATCCCCAAAACACGAGAGGCTACTTTAGCAAAACTTGCAGAATGGTATTCATTGCCGATTGAAAAAGTCAAGGTGAAAAAAGCAGTCGATACAGAGCTTTCGATTCTTCATGATGCTATTCGAAATCTTGTCCAAAAGAACAAAGCACTCTTTTCTACAGCCACGGCTATTCATTTGGAAAATCAACCTGTTTTGAAGAATCCAACCATGAAAACAGTGCAAATTTTGCTCTATGCCAGCTTGCGCGATCTTCTTCAACCCAATCCTCCTCATGTTCGCTTGGTGCATGCAGGAGTCAAAGTGAAGGGAAAACAGGCAGGAGACAAAGGCTACAAAGAACGAAAACAGGGGTCTGAAGAAAAAGCAGTCGCTCTTTTGGCACAACAAGGAAAAGTGAAGGATGCGCAACGGTGGCAAGCGCATCTCAAACAACACAGCAAACAGAATGATTTAACAGATGCATTTTGTATGTGTGTGGATGCATTGGATTAAACGGATGAAGTCTTTCGTAATTCTAAATCTGATTTGTAATGAGGATCCAAAGATGCCGAATTAGCATTCACCAATGTTAAATCAGTGATTTCTACGCGCTCTACTGATTGATAATTTCGTGTCTCAAGAAGTTCGTAAACTGATGTAGGGAACTTGATATAAAAGGGGCTTTTATATCCAAATCCCTCAAGATAAACTGCAATTTCAAAAACCATTCGCAGAGGACAAACGAAACAAACATACGTGCCATTCTGAAAAAATTCCATAGGAGTTATTTTTTCATACAAACTATGCAAGACATCTTTTCTGACTCGGAGTCCATAGAGTTCTTCAATCACTTCACGAAGAGCAGTTTGCCATGCTGTCTCTTCGCCTTTTCGTTTCCCGCCAAATCCACTCCATGCGTTCAAACTAGGATTCCATCCGGATAAATAGTTGACCGGTTCCTCACCAGAATCTTCAAATAAAATTCCTGCGGAAGAAAAGTTCATTTTTCTTACTCATCCGAAGAAGAAAAACATCCGAAAAATGCGTGCAGCTATCCAAATCTCAGGAGAATTTCGTTGCCTTCACTTAACCCTCGATTCGTTTCAAAAATACATTTTAAATGACCTTCAGTCAAGGGGGTATAATGAAATTTATATTTTCTGTCATTGTTGGAAAAAGGAAACAACAGAATTAGGAACTTTTCCCTTTGAAGGACGAGGAGATTGGCATAAAACGATACCCGTCTTTTCCTCAGACGATGGATTGCGTATTTTCAAACCGGCTTCGTATCTTTTTGAAACTCTTGAAACTGTAGATGTTTTAAAAGGGCGATCTCGTATTTTGTGTATGTATTACAGTATCTATATGGCAAATAAGATTCGTGAACACTTTGAAATGCAACATAAGATTCAATTTGACCTTGTGATTCGGTATCGCACAGATTTAGTGTTGGAATCGAATCTTTTGGAAGGCAAACCTGAAGAATCTTCCTATTTGGTCATACCTAAATCTACATTGGTCGCCACATGTGATGCTCCCTTTGAATCGACAGATGAGTCTCATATTTGCGATTATATTGCCTATGGAACTCCTGATATGATGAATATCTATACATCTGTATTTGAAACCTGGGTGAATATTCCCGAGACGCCGATAGGTGAGTCTTGTCTTGCCATGCATTTAAAACTTCGTGGAGTCAAAGCGATTCGCAGACCCATTCCCTTTTATCTTGTGGAGGGGAATGGAACAAAACGTGGAGTCGTGAAACAATCTGACTTTACAGTTTTAGAAAATACTACATCTAAGTAGTAATGGCATCCAAGCCTGTGCTTTCCTACCGAAATGCTGCTGTTTTACCTCCTCAAACAAAGGTTGAAATCTACGTGGATGTCCCCCCTGCATTGGAAAATACAAGCTTTCAGAATGTAAATAAATTTAGAACTCTTTCAGAAGATTATATCATTCGTTGCTTGGGGCAAGCAGCCTATTTATCAGGCATTCAACTTGATATGAACTATTGGGACAATTATTTATTCCACAGCAAGTATGAAGAAGCTCTTGGTACATTTGTCTATGAAGACCAAACCTTACGAGATATGGCATCTCCAGAAAACCCAGCCTATAAAAAATTAGAAGAGAATCTAAAATGGATTTCGAGTGAGCTGCAATGTAATATAAGTGTCTTTGTAGGTCATATTGATACCTGTGCCAATTACATTGAAACAGTCTATAAGAAAGCCATTGAAGGTATTCGATTTTTTAGCTCATTACCTACCGTTTTCTTAATTATAGCATGTCGCGGTGATGATTTAGCCTTTCGTTTGAATACAGAAAGTCAATATTCTATCTTTCGCAAGCATAAGATAGCTTTTTTTGGATTCCAAGATTTGCTTCACATTCATGAAGGTGATATGTATTCCACGAAACTATTTGATACCGCGCGTTCTAATGCAATCTGTGATTCAGAGGAAATGGTTTCTTTACTGAGTTCATTGAATGTTGCGTATGATAAAGCGGGTATAGATCCCACAAGCCCCTTTATTCCAGAAGTGATTTTGGATGTGTATCGCAACTATCCAGATTTGGAAGTCTTCAACTGCTGTAAGGCAAAACTTGGGCGTCTTTACAGTGACTTCGTAAAGGGATTGGGGCGTAGAAAAACGACACGCTATACAAAAGAAATTTTGAAAACCAAGTTCGAGCCTTTTGTAAAGAGTTCCGAAAAACTAACGCGAGACTACACTACAATTACCTCAAAGATAGGAATTGACTGTGATGAAAAACCATGCAATATTCCGAATTTATATGAAGCACAAGAACTTGAAGCTCAAGAGTATAATAAAAAAGGATCCTTTCACACCTTATATAGAGAACTCAAAAATTTAATGCAACCTGGTTTTATCTATGGAAATGGAGATTATGAATCACAAGATGAATTTCATAAGGCTGTAGAGCAATTTTATAGAAAGATTCAGGATTTGAAAGGGAAGGATATGTCAGTCTTCACCTACACACCAAGCATTGATTATCTATCTCCTCTCTTGTTTCAATTACTTATGGTACAACCAACATTTGAATCACCTACCTATCCATTGTTCAAAACATTCCGCTTTATCTTACAAAAATATGGTGCTCATCTTGATTTTACACTCCAAACGCCAAGCAATGGAAAAACTATTCTCAATGAGATTTTACTGTCGAGTGCATTCAAAGAAAAAGAAGAATATATCCTATTCAAAACAATTTATGATGCTATACCCAATCAAACAGATAGAGAAACTCTTTTTTTTCAGAAAGATAAAGTTGGAAATATACCCCTTACATCAACACCCATCTTTCGCCCTTTGCTTTGTCTATTTTACATAGAAAAGTTTGGAGAAAAGTTGAAAGGTGTTAGAAAAGTTCTAAATACATCGGAAGGAAATTTGCTTCATGCAATTTGCTTAAATATAATTCCGTTTGAAGATTCAGAACTTACTTCATTAAAATTAGAATGTGTAAAAGGGCTTTTGTCTGTGGGTGTAGATCCCAATGAAAAACTATTAGAGCAGCAATATGTCTACACCGACTTTATAGGGCGTTCTACAATGGTCCCTACACTAAAACCATTGGAACTCTATATGCAATTGTATTATCCGCCCTACAATCCTACACTTTTTTCACTTTTCTTACGCTATGGGATGAATAATGATACACTCGTTTTTACAAAGACTCTTGAGTTTTTCTTGGATTTACAAAAGGATTCTTCAAAATTACTTTCCTATATGAATGTGTTGGATGCTGTACGCGATTATTTGGAAGAATTTGAATATGATGCGATCCAAGCCCAATCAGGTGGAATGCCTCGCTACTATAGAAATAATTACTCAAACTACAATTATAATAGCCCTCCAAATAGTCCCAGTACGTATAATAGAGAAGAACGAATTCTCTTTCGGTTAACTATGGATGAAAGAAAAGTCTATCATAAAATAATAGACCTTGTGAGTACATATCCTTGGAATTGGGTTGATTATAAGAAAAATATAACTACATTCGTGGACAATATTTATAGAGTTCTTCCTCAAACAATTCAATTACTCAAAGAAACTCTTCAACTCAGAAAAGCAAAGAAAAAACATGGGTCCAAAATTCGCCGCACCTACAAATCCAATAAACTTCTCTTGAATAAAACCATTAAAAATACATTCAATACGATTGCATGGAATGTCAATGGAGAGAAAATGATTGGGGATTATCTTGGCAAAATCTTAGAGCTTGCAAAACGGAAAGAATTCACAAAAGAAGAAAAAGCACACTACAAAAAGAAACCGATTGACATTCAAAAGTCAAATTTGCAACCCAAAGATAAATATTTGGAATTGAAAAAACTCTTTGAACAAATGCAGGGCGTTTTGAAAACACGGTGAGTTGCTGCGTCCCGTTTCCATTTAAAAGAACTTTCAAAAACGAAGAAAGATGGCAGGCAATAGCGTGACAATCCGCGAAATGGAAGATGTCTCCCGAGCCTTTGGTTCAGGTGGACCTGACTTCGGCTTAAGCGGGGATTTAGGAAATGTTATAGACATAACGGATTCATCCGATGTACTTGGGCTGAACATGTTAGCCAATCAAGCGAAAATTTCTGTCAGTACGGGTGGTGGCGGAGGTTCTCAAGCAACGATTCAAATTCCTCCACCTATGACTCAGTCCATGGGGATGGGTGAAATTGAACTGGCTCCGCTGGAATCCTTGGATGCAATAAATCTCAACATGGATTCTGGACCTGGCATGTCCTCCATGCCTGAAGTTCAAATTAACAAAGAGGGGAGTGGAAGTCTCTTTTCCAATCAGCAGACTGCGACGGGTCCTGGTGTTTCCTTGACACCTGCTCAGACTCGTCGCGACCCTGAAGAAGAGAAAAAGGAAAAGATTGAGTATTTGAATAAGCTGCAGCGATTGGAGCAGAAGGGCTTTCCTGTCAGCCGTCGCTATACAATGGATAACAGCTTGGAAGAAGTCAAGCAAGAATATATGCGCTTGGTGGATGCTCGCAATTTGGAGGCATCGCTTCGTTTCCAGCGCCAAGCTCTCATGGGGGTAGTCACAGGGATTGAGTGGTTGAATGATCGCTTTGACCCGTTTGACTTGAATTTGGATGGATGGTCTGAACAGGTGCATGAAAATCAAGAGGATTTTGATGAAATCTTTGAGGAGCTCTATGACAAGTATAAGGACCGTGGCAAGATGCCCCCTGAGGCTCGTCTTATCTTCGCCTTAGCCGGTTCAGGATTTATGTGCCACGTGAGCAATACATTCATGCGCCAGCGTCTCGGACAAGGTATGGACAATGTCTTGAAAAACAATCCTGAGCTCGCTCGCCAATTCGCACAGGCAGCGGCGACTGAAGCAGGAACAGGCTTTGGAAATTTCATGGGCATGGCAATGGGTGGCTCTCAACCTGCACCTACCTCTACTGTCCAAGCGAATGGTCTTGCCTCTCCTCCTGCCGCTTTCCAGCAACAAGGAGCCCCTACAGGTGCCTTCTTCAATAGTGGTCGCAATCCTGTATCCTCCTCTCCCCAGCCCTTGACGCCTCAGGTTGTAGCATCGGTTGAGCCTCCTCGTGCCACCGCACGTCGTGAGATGAAGGGACCCAGTGGTGTAGATGATATCTTGAAGACATTTGAGGAAATCCGTCGTGCAGAAGCGGTGGGTTCGTTTGAGCCTCCCAATATGAGTTCTTCTGTTCCCTCTGCGATGAATACCCAGCCTGCTGTGCAATTGGCACAGGAACTGGAGAGTGTGCGTTCAGGAGATTTGGAGAGCCAAGCGGAATCCACACGCACTGGTCGTGGGGGACGTCGCAAGCGGGCTCCCATGGGCAATACATTGAGTTTGAATGTGTAAACTGTTTCAAGCCTCTATTCTATAGAATGATGAAACAGAAAATCCGAGGATATTGTAAGGAAAGGTATGAGTTCTCCAGTACCTACATTTAAAGTTCTACCTGTTGAAACTCCGGTCGCAGGTACCATCTTTGAAAACTATGACTTTGTCAAAAAATGTGCAACAGAATATTCACAGAAACCCAAAGGAGAAGACCTTCCAAATCTTGTTAATGCATTAATCTTTCAATTGGAAGAAGAAGAAATTGTTGCCCTGAAAGATCCTGCGAATCCTTCGTATCAAACATTACAAGCAACTTTGCAGCCCATTATGGATGCGCTTCAGTGCAACATTATTGTCATCGTAGGACATAACACTGCGTGTTTTACTTATATTGATACACAGGGAATTCCAATTGTAAATACCCTTCCAACCATTGTTCTTCTTGTAGCATGTTTCAGTGACTCAAAAATTGCCCATTATAATACTATGCCTGATATTGTAAGAAATAACATATATTTTTTTGGATTTCGGAATTATATGCATTTATTGCAAGGAGAAATCCTTGCCTGTAAATCACATCATTTGGCAGCACCCTTTCTTGATTGCCGCTTTGAAGAAGTAAAGCAAGATTTAGATGTTATTCAGGCAAATGCGACCCAATATACCAAACCTTATGCAGAACAAGTTGATTTATTAAAATGTTGTAGAGGGCGATATGAACATTTTAAACAGGTCTTCTATGATTATTTGTCCAATCGTGAATGTGTAAAGTTTACTACTGCAAATCTCCTGGATAAATTAAAAGCGATTCGTGCCCCTGATGGTTCCTTAGTTCGGAATGCCAGTATGGTCGATGGTACTCTTCGAATGAGCATTGATCAATTAGAAACCTACATTTTTAAACGGAGTGAAGGAACTCCTTGTACAGCAGAAGGAAACTGTAGTACTGGAAAAACAAGCTATGCAAATTATAAGCCCAATTTAACAAAGTTTGATGACCGCGTCAAGTTTGGGAATAGTTTGACAAAGCAATTGTTTGAAATCTTAAATTATACAAATCGCTACACACCTGAAGAACACATTCAAAAAGATAAGGAAATGGCGGATCTTTTGAAGGGAGTTCCTAAAACAACTGCACTTGCCAGCCTTATGCATTCAGCAATCTATCGGAGTGAGTTTATATACATATCAAGACGTTCAATTCAAATACCGCTCTTTTTCTATATTTTTGCAGAAAACTACAAACTTTCTACACAAGAAATCCTCAAAAACCATGCTGTGCCTTTGGATACTGTTATAGAGAATGGATATTATACACTTGTGACTGTTATTTTAGAGCATATGGTACGAACTGAAACACGACGAACTTTAACAGAAAAAGAAGTCTATCGTTTACTGAAGGCAATTGGGCAAAAAAACCTACATGCTTTGGAAGTGAGTATTCCAACAAAGCAAGTTCTTGACTTACTTTTCATCTCAAGAAAATGTTATCTAAGTCTAATTGAACTTCTCTTTCGTTATTTTCCCACAGCCATTCCCAAAGAAAATGGATATGTTATTTGGGTGTGGAGTAAAAGAGTGGAAGAGAAACTTTGGACAATTCAAGAAGCAAGCCGAGTCTTCGAATTATTTTGTGGGTTTCATAATTTCAAAACAATCGAAAGTGGAAAGACGATTGGTTATATTGCAAATTTTGAAGCAGAAATTACAGGACGCACCTATGGACGAGCTGGAACACAGGGAACCTACAAAATGCCACTTGAATTTCTACTTCTACTGCATATCTATTTGCATGATGAGACTGTTTATCCTGAATTTTCACTCACCAATAGAATTCGCTATTGGACGGAGCAACATGCATCAGCAAAAGCCTATATGAAGCCCAAACTGAATCGAATGATAAAAGTATATGAAGAAGCAAAAAAATTTTTTGAAAAAATGGGTTCCTCAGACATGGCAAGCTATAGAAAAACTCCAGAACAACTCCAAGCTCTTCTTGATGTAGATTTAGCCCCTATGGAAACAACAACAGGGGCAATTGAAGAAGTTGTTTCCTATATGAAAACAGTACAACCTGCCATTCAAAAGCGTTCAAACTTAAATACAGCCACAAAATCAGCAGCTGTTCAACAATTGGTAGCCTTATACAAAGGTGCAAATCTTACAAAAAATGAAGGTGAAAATGCATTAAATCGTCTTACAAAAATGCATTCTTTTTACACAGGATTTTTACGCAATCATCCCCGTGCGAATAAACCTCTTCCAAATGTTGTTGCTCTTAGAACTCTTCCAGAGCCATCTCAACCTTGGTTCTACAAAACGGTCGCTATGTATCTTGCAGGTTTGAAAGCAACACCTGCTGCGAAAACAGCAAGGCGTGGAAGACCCGCGAAAGTGATAAACCTCAATGCATTACGAAGCGAACTTGGGAACATAACAACGCGCTTAGCTGGACACAACAGTGGAACAGCAAAACTTCACCACATGACAGTGAAAAGCCTTCGGAAGAAGAAAAATGCCATTCAAGCACAATTAAATGCGCTGACACCTGCACCTGTTGCTGCAGCAGGAAACGCTGGAAATAACACTGAACCTGAAAACAATCAAGGGGGTGGTAGAAGACGAACACGCAAGCTTCGCAGATAAAAGCTTTTGATGAGGTATTCAATACCCACACAAAAGACCTTTAATAATTCATGCGTTGAATGTTTTTCATATAGATTTGTTCGAATCCCATGGGTTTTTGAGGCTGTCCACCTTCTGTAGCCGATTGTTGCTGGGGTTGTTGACCTGGCATCTGACCACCATTGACACGCGCTTGCTTTTCTGTTAGGCGACGAAGAATCTCTTGCTCTTCAGGTGTTAATCCAGGAGCTGCACCAGGTCCTTCATCTTTGGCGACTGTTTCTTCCGATGCCAGAATGGATTTTCCAAGATAAAAGGAACTGTTTTCATTGAACAATACACTCAAAAACAACACAACAAAAATGGTCATAACAAATGCAACCATGATGTTTCGCGTTGCCACGAACAAGACTGTAAAAAATAGGGCACGACGAACCCAAGGATGTTGAAAGATTCTCTCTTGTTCCTTGGAAATTTCAAGACCCAAGAAGCGACCCCCTAAGTTGAGCAAAAGCATCATAAGCCCAATGAAATAAGGGTTTGTGTTTATACCTGCGATGGTCGCTTCAAGCGGGTTCATAGGTATAGTTGTTGGAAGTGAAACCGGAGGCAAACTTGCCATTCTCTACCATGTTTGAGTAAGTTTATGCAGGTCCTCAAAATAGAAAAAGACTGCGACGGCAACCATGGCTCCCACCTTCGGGCACCAAAGCGCTGCCAAAAAGACCAAAATTAACAAAGATAATCTCCATAGAGGAAACGAATACAGTTTCACTTGCCCCAGCGTGTAAGGAGATTCAAACACGGAGCCTTCATAAAAATTCCAAATAAAGAATGCTGCCGTAGCAATAATTCGCAATGCACCATCAATCATATTGTAAGGCTCTTGCATTTTGGACCATACTTCTGGACTTTGGAGACTGTCCATTCTTCTACATGGAAACGGAGGTATTTTGAACACCTCCTCCATAACTTCCAGTTCCACGGCGGGAAAGGTCTTGTACAGGCATTGTGTAAACATTTTCTTCCTCGATCAAAAGTGGATTTTCACCCAAGACTCGTTCCACAAACCATTTTTGCTTGGAATCGACAATCTTGATATCAGAATTAAATCCTTCTTTCACTGGAAGACGACGATTGCTCCCGGCACCTATGAGCAATGCAGAAAACAGTGCAACAACAATTCCAGTGGTCCAGCCGTAGGTTTGTGTGACAAAATAGACGAGTCCTGAATGGAAAAGACGTCCATAAGGAGCATCTGAATGTTCAGCCACTTGCTTAGGAAGTTTGGGAAGGAAGACAATTCCAAGAAATACGACAAGAAGCACGATTACTTGTGTAGGAGGTCCATATTTGGATAACAAATCACTCATTTGTTCTTGCATTCCACCAATTTGAGGGGGATGAGATTTCACCATACTGCAGCTTCTTCTGTTTTGAACGGCTCAAAACATTTTGCCAGAAAGAACAGAGGGTCCGGAAGACCATGGAATTTTGTTCAATAGACGATGCTTTCCCCGATTTGGGAGCCCAAAAAACCGCCCGCAAGGAAGAAAGACGCAAAGCAAAACGCTGCAAAGGTCCTGCTTTGACGTATCTTGAACCTGATACTGGATTGTTGCCTGTCACAGATCCTGATCGCCCTGCTGTTAAGCCGATGCCTGAGGTTCCGCAGATGAATTCAAGGACAGGTCTCCGAGAGCATGCTCCGGTAGATGCTTCTCCTGCCGAACCATTTAGTGATATGACAGGTGAATACAAACAACTTTTAGCGTCATTACAAAGCGAAAAGGCACCTCAGCCTTTGACCTCTATCTTAAATACAATGCCCAAAGGTGTCGCAGGTCCGAACAAACTGGAGCCTCCTCGCATTGAAGTTCCCTCTTTTTTTGGTGCAGGGGAAGATGATGACGATGAAGTAAAAGAAGGATTTGCATCCTATACAAATGTCATTGGTGATGACCCTGGATACAAACTGAGTCCTGACTTTGGGGCAACCTTCCTTGGGAAAGGTGTCAACAAGGCAAGTGGGTCTTCTCTCCCTGAAGTGCCCTCGAATATGTTCTGGAAACCGTTGACAGGTGCTGGTGCAAAGACATCCTTTTATTCCAGAGCTGACTTGCAAATGCCCAAGGCGCAACCTCCGTCAGCACCTGGAGATGTTGGAGAAGTGCTTCGGAAATTGGATAAGATTTTCACACGCTTAGATGATTTGGAATCTCGCAAATCTGAAAATGCAAATACTGAAGTGGTCATGTTTGTTATGACGGGCTTGTTTGTTATGTTCTCCATGGATTTGTTGGTGCGCAAGACGGGCAATGTCCGCTTGTTGCGTTAAATAACATAACAATTTGAATTCCTTTTTAATTCCTATCGCATAGGCATTAAAAACGAGGTTTCTACTTAGGTTCTTATTTACGCAGAAGACGCGGCGATATTGTTTGCGGGCTTGCTTCTACGAGTGAAGAAGGAGCGCAGACGGCTACCGAAGCTGGGTCTGGGCGAAGCGTTCGCAGCAGCAGCGGATGAAGCAGCCGCTGTGGGTTTATTTGCACTACGTGTCGTGTTTGCAGGAACTCCAGCATAGTACTGAGATCTGAACTGAGTTCCTACAGTCGGCTTTCTTCTGCTCAAAGCATATGAAGCTGTATTGTAAGCACGTCCAATTCGGGAGCCAAAACCAGGATCTCTTCTTGCCTGTAATCTAACAGAACGCTTAGCATTATTAATGATAGGCTGTTTATATTCATCATCCAAATCAACAAATCTCAATCCCGAGAAATTTCTTGCAAGCATTTGTTCGCGAGGAGTCATGGGAGTTGCAGTTCCACTGAGAACATTTTCAACACGTTTGATGGCTGCGTTGACGGCGACCTTTTCAGCTTGCTCTCTTACTTGCTGTTCTTGAAGAGCCACACCCGCAGAACCTCTGGCACCCCGAACAAATTCCCGTGAAGCAAGATAAAGATTTCTTTCTTGGTCAGCAATTAATTTATTTCTATATTTTTTGGCTTGATTTTCTTCACGTGCTTTCGCAATTGCCTGAAGTTGAGCTTGCTTTCTTCTTGATTTAGTGTTTTGGATTCTGTGAAGTTGTCCTTGGATGTATTTGACACCTTGCAGTGCATTATTTGTAGTGTCTCCAAAAACACGGTAATATTTGAAAGGAAACCCATGAGCAAAATTGCCATACGCCTTCTTTTTGTTAAACCGATAACCAAAGCCAGCTGAGCGTCCAAGTCCATCTCCCTTAAAATCAATAGGGATGATATCCGAAATTTCAAGACCTTCTTCTTGAGCATTTTTAATAGCTTGTACTGCTTGATTGTAGGCTTTTTGCTTTCTTGTAAGATTAACATTTGCTCTATTTTTAACAGCTTCAGCGGCGCTAATAGCATTTTCAGCCTCTTGGCGAGCCTTCGATACTAATTCACCCCTGGTGTAAAACGGGGTGGGTGTAGCAGCGGAGGGAAGATTTTCTGCTGCTGCAGAACCTACCGAGCTCCCAGAGCTCCCACCAGGTGATTGTGATCCATTGCCTAATACTGCACTTGCCATTTGTGTTCTACAATATTCAAAGAAAAATTTTGAATACAGTAAATCAGGATTTCCGCAGCATCCGGAAAGCTTATTGGGGAAGAGTTGCCAAGTATTCTTCTTTTAACAGTTCAAGATCCATGTATTTATATTCGGGAGGAAGTCTTCGCAAGAAAACCTGGAAAGCAGCTTCTAACTCTTTGTCTTTTTGAACCTTTTTATTTGCTGCAATCTTCTTCTTTGTTTCTTCATTTGGCTCTGCTACTAACACTCCTTTGTCATTGAGATCATCCAATACATTCAGAATATCTTCTTCTGCATTTTCTTTGGCAGGTTTCTTTTTGAAAAATCCTTTAAAGAAATTGGTGATTTTCTTAGCAATTGTCTTTCGTTCTGCTTTCTTTTCTACATCATCTACATTGAGTTTCTTCAGGCGGTCTTGGATGGAGGCTAAATGTTTAGAATTTTCAGCACTTTCTTCCCCTTCCTCCTCTTCCTCTTCTTCCTCCTCTTCTTCACCCTCTTCCAACTCGGGAAGTGTGATCGGTCCAGCCACCGGGACAGGTTTTTCTGCAAGTTTTCGCAATTGGTCTGCTTTCAGATTGCTTTCCACGATGAATAAAAACTCACGCACACGTTGGCATTCCCCCCGTAGAACTAGCGAGCTGGCGGGGTAGCATGTGTAGACGCCCAGGTAATATAAAAACTCAGCCAATTCTTCAAGCCAGTCTTTGTCATGACAGTAAAAGGATGAATACAAAAGTTTTGGAGAAAGACCCAATGTATTCAAAAAGTCAGCCTCCTCTTCGGTAAAGACACCTGCTTTCCAATCAGCCATAATGTCATCATCTTCCTTTTCCCCTGCAGATTTTCGCTTCGGAACACGAATGTAGAATTCGCGACTTACTAAGCGAATGACCTCTTTGGTTTTGCTATCCACTGCATCATCATTCTGTTCAAAATTCTCTGCCAGATCTTCAACATCCTCAGGGTCAGGGGCAGGGCATGGAACTTCAAGTTGTTTTGCCTCTTCTTCACCCTCACCTTTCCCCTTTTTGGCTTCTTCTTCCACGGTTAGACTCAATTCATCCAAACTGGGAAGCTCTTCGCCTTCTGACAATACATAGACATCCAAGTTGTTTAGAGAAGGCAGTTCATCTTCTTCGTTTTCGTTGGGCGTTTCATTGGCTTCTTCAATCGTTGATAATGGAGGAAGTCTATCAAACTTTCGGTGCAATTCCTTGAGTTTGGCATCACGTTCTTCACTCTTGGGCTGTGCCTGCAGTTTGGCAATTTCTTCTGCAAGACTTGCATACTCTTTATCATCTTTGGATAGTTGGGCAGTGATGGCAGCAGCACTGGCTTCCGCAGCCGCTTTCGCATTGGCAGGTGCAGCAGCAAGTTTTTCTCGTAATTTGGCAAGTTTTGCTTGCAACTCAGGACCTACAGGCTCTTTTGCAAGCTGTTCTATTTCTTTCTCAAGAGCTTGCATGCGTTTCAATCGTTCGCCAACTTCCAGCAGTTTGATTGAAGCAGCCTTTTGCTCAGCAGCTGTAGGTGGTTTGCCACCTCCTTGCACTGGAAGAATTTTGGCATCCTCTCCCCCACTTAACAAACTGACATCTGCATTGTAATTCCCACCAGGCATAAATCCACCTCCTTGCACGGGTATGATTTTAGCACTATCACCTCCTGAGAGCATACTATCATTTGGGTTGTAATTGGGCGGTGGTGTTCCACTCATCTCTATTGACGGAAGTGAAAAAAGACACCTAAGCAAAACCCACGATGGTATTTTTAGAAAAATGGAAGTCGCAACTATGAATAGTATGCCTTCAACTTCGTTAGACCTTCCCTCGGGAGTTCGCTTTGATCCTGACCCACAAACACGTCGTCGGAAGATTCACTGCAAACAGGAATTAATTGTGAGCAGTCTCCAGCGCTTCTATGCCACTCGCAATGACATGGATGAAATAATGCCCATCCTCATGGGGACTTCCGCGATTAGTCTGCGTCTGATTGATTGGTTCGTCACCAATTATGCAAAGACCTATAACACAGCTTACATTCTGGAAGGGCAAGAGTTCTTGGTGTACATGAATTACAAAAGCCAACTCAAAGCCTACAGCAAAAAGTTGTTTGATCCTTTTTGTCGCCGTGAGCGCATTTATTTCCAGATTCCCGGTCAACCTGCGTTTTTAACCACAGTGGGAAAACTCAATTTCTTCCGGTGGGCGATTGAGAAGGGAGTCTTGGATTATCTGAAACTCCACGCAGATGCCGTAGAAAAAGAGATGAATGCTGCAATGAAAGAGCAAGCCAAAATCAGAAAAACAACACCCACGACGAGTTCTGGAGGAACATCTTCCACAACTCAATCTGCAACTGAAAGCATTCTGACTCAGAGCACACGTTCAACGACACGTCGTCGTATTGCCGCCAATAAAGATGCAGCGGGTGCAAAACAAATGCAAAAACACACCTTTGAAATTGTTATGAATTTTGATTAATTGCGGCGGTTTTTACGAGAGCGCCCTGTTAATTTTTTCAACCCTTTTTGAATTGCTCCAAAAGCTTTCTTAAATCCGAAACGATTGTTGCGTGTTGCAGAGGATCTTCTTCTTGCTGTCTTACGTTTTTTGGGAACAGCAAAAGAGCGATGGATTCGATTTGCTGTTGTTGTTGGGGGTAATGCAGCGGCAGGCAATTCAAGAGGAGATACATTTCCAATATTGTAGGCTCCAGGGTCGCTGTAGACATCGTTTTGTGTGACTGCTAACCCAAGTTCATTTAATGTAAGTGTGTTGGGTATTGCTCGCCCATTCACAAAAACTGCATGATTGGGATCAATATTCTCATTCTGCCAGAATGTTGGATCCGTCCAAAGAGTCATAGGCATTGTTATGACATTGTTTGGAAGAACATTATTATTGTTATTTTGATTTCGATTGTTAACTCTACGATGAGTAGGCATTTCTACTTAACACTTTTAATTTTTTCGGTAATCTTTGCCAGGGTCATCAAAGCGTGGTTTTAAATCTTCGTAGGCACGCAGACTGGTAAGATTTTTATCCTGGATGGCTTGAGGTGGAACCCACACATTTTCAAAGCCTCGTGCCAAGAGTTTTTTTGATTCTTCAACACCACGGTCTGCCACATCTTCAAAGACAGTTCCGCGAAGTTCACGAATGGCATTTCGTGGATCATACGCAGGTGCATAGGTATTAAAATAGGGATTTTGTGCAAAATCATCTTTACCGGGGGTATAGGTTGGTGCTTGTCTATAGAGTTGACTGGGCACACGACGACCAACAATGGGATTCATATCACCAAAGATTGGATTGCCACTCAAATCTGGGCGGTCTAGATTCAAAGAAGGACCATCAGTCTGCCAATGTTCAAATTGGCGAATGTTTGTAGAATCACGAGTACTTATTTCTTTTCGTACACGAAGAACCATTTGAGGGTAGGGGACCTGCGGTTGATATGCAATTGGAAAGGGCTGCATGAAACCTATCTAAACTGTGGAACCTATTTTAGATTAATGAAACTTGTTCCATTCTTTTTACAAAAGCATGAAACATCCTTGTTAACGGTGTATCGACTCTCGCTATTTTTAAGTGATGGCGGAAGAAGTTTTTGGGATATTGGAACAGAAGCAGATATGGAAGTCATTGAACGTGAATTTCTTCATGAAAATGGGTTTTTTGCATCGTCAATCTTCCAAGAAAAAGACATTGTCTTTGCAAAATTAGACCCCCACCAGACTCAGAAATCTTCGTTTTATACCTGGGAAGAACTACAAGAACTTCCAGATAAACGTCGTGAAGATTGTTTCCGAACGTTTACATTTTGTTTTGAGAAACCTGTAGAAAAATCCTGGTTTCGTTCTGAATTTTGTGAAGAATCGTTTGAAGGAAGAACTGAAACACCTTTTGCGCTTTTTCAAGGTCTTAAGAATACTTGCTATAAAAAGGTATGATGAGTACGATCATGAATCGTAATAAGACAGTAAAAAAATCAGCTCCTGTAGATAGCGACTTGAGTGGAAATGCACAGTTTACTCCACTCATGAATTTTTTAAAACAAGAAAGCGATAATGCATTCAAGCGCCCCTGGCATCGATTGGAGCGTGGACTTCGTATGAATCGTCTTCGGAAATTTAGTGAAGATGAGGCAAAGCGCTTGAAATTAAGTGAACCTGAAAAAAATAATTTGTTTATTTTGTTGAATAAAAGTTTGGAAAAAAAACTCTTAAACAGCAAAACGGCTGTTATTTATGACATGGACCAGGAAAAAATTACAGAAATCAAAGGACTTGTCAGTCATAGGACTTCCACGGGCGAAACACTGTTTCAGCTTCTGGACCGCAAAAATGCCGTCACATTTCGTCGTCGTCCGCAGCCAGTCCAGCCAACAGCAGCTCCTCCTTCACAACCCTCTGCTCCAACCTCTGAGCAATCTAAATCTTAATCAACACCTAAAATTAGGAACGTAAACTTGGCAGCTCACCATGTTC
>JACCDX010796669.1_pt1 | contig 41266 bp, 33 predicted proteins | sample 7449681 | NCBI WGS metagenome assembly JACCDX01 (sample SAMN15323450, study PRJNA562643) | freshwater metagenome | isolation source: river surface water | place: USA:Blue River Watershed | collected 2017-08-18
CGACTATGTTTTTAGCTTGTATCAATGCCGATGTGGAGAGCCGGTATTCCGTGATGCAGATTCTATGAGTTTCGTAATAGAAAAGTCGACTTCTGATGCTTAAAAATCAGTCCGTAAACTATGCGATTACCTTTGCCTGTTATAACGGTTTAGCGTACACGAAACTCTGCTTGGAGTCTCTTCGGGCGAGCGATGTAGATATGACTCGCGTGGTCGTAGTAGATAACTCCTCGACAGACGGAACAATAGAGTTTCTGAGAGGGTACCCCGAAATCCATGTGATTTTTAATTCACAGAATATGGGTTGTGGGGTCGCGTGGAACCAAGGAATATTGCTATTACAGTCTGAATGGACCGTTATCATGAATAATGACATCATTGTGCCGTCGTCTTTCATTAGGCCGTTAATTGAAGCGGCGCAAAGAAGCAAATTTATGGCGCTTTCGCCGGCCATGATCGAAGGTTCCCTTGATTACGACTTTCAATCAAATGCCAAAACATGGTCGACGGAAATGTGCACCTATTCAAGAGTCGGTTACGCGCATCTAGTATGTTTGATGGTACATCAGTCTGTTTTTGATAATCACGGCTATTTTTTCCCATCTCCAAAGCTTGTGGGCTTTGAAGATACATTGTTTTTTAATGAACTTCGGAAAGGTCGCGTTCGTCTAGGAACGACTGGCGGCGTATGGGTTCATCATTTTGGTTCTATCACGCAGTCAATAATGAAGCGTGAACGGGGATTAAAAAACACCGATAGTCTTGGTTCGACTCGAAACAAGTACCTGATGCATGAGTCGATCTTTGCTAGGAAATGGCGAAAGTATCTATCTGAAAATACAACGCGAAAAAACGAAAATATTGAAATATCTAGATATTCAAGATCTATCCATGGGCAGTTTTTAGATGGCGCGTTTATTTGGAAAAGACATCAAGTAAAGAGCATATTCGCTTCGCCGCAACTGACTCTACCGGTAGATAAGGTCTATGTACTCACCGTAAAAACATTTGTAGATCGAATTCAACATATTCGAGCCCAGCTCTCCGCACAGAACATTCCATTCGAGTTTATTTATGACTACGATGCCGAGGACATTACTCCGGCGGAGTGGGATCATTTTAGCGATAATTATCAATTAACGTCAGCTCACCAATCCATAACGTTGAAGCATATTAAGGCCTGGAAGAACTGTATTGAACACGGGTATTCACGAATCTTGATCCTTGAGGACGACGTGCTTCTCAAGTCAAAATTCATTACACGCTTGACTTTTTATTTAAAGCAGCTTCATGGCACAGATGGCTTCCTTCTCTTTTTGGGTGGGGCCGATACCCGGGTATCAATTCGTGAGCTATTGTTTGGTCACTCGATATTTAAACGCGCTATTCGCACAGCGGACGCTTATGTTACGGATTTTGCTGCGTGTAGAAAAAGAATCTATTGGCTTGAATCAAATAAAATATCAAAACCCGCTGATCACCTTATAGTAGAGATCGACAATAGCGTTGGCAATCAACAATATTGGACAGCAGCTTATCTGGTTGAGCAAGGGAGCGTCTTCGGCTTGTTTGATTCGAAGTTGGACTCGTTTCGAGGTAGGCATTCCAAGCTCTTTAATCGTGCTCGATATATATTCCGAAAGATTAAAAATCGGGTGATTTGGGTACGACTTCGACGCTTTTTACGAGTTGACCTATTTCATCAGCGATCAAGATATTTATGATGCTTTTAAGCTTACCGAAATACCTCAACGGGACAAGGCTCGGTGTGAGCCAAACATTAATTGGCCTTGTCTTCGTTTCGCTCTATTTTTCTCCGGCTCTAGCCAACTTATTTGAGTTAACCGTCGTTATTATCGTTGCGACAAGTAAAGCACTCCGAGGGCGTGTTCGAGATTTTATTTTGAGTCCTTTGGCAAAATGGTACGGCTTATTCCTCTTGGTGTTGATTCTCGGAGCCGTTAACGGAATACTGCGCGGTAATTCAGACTTGGCCGAGATGTGGGGGTGGCGTAAGGTGTTGCTGCTTCCCCTTGGCGCGGCGCTTTTTATGGGCGAGGAAGCCGCCAAGCGACGTCTAGCGATGGGGTTTGTGGCGGTCTCAATCGTGTTCGCCTTTTGGTCTAACATTAACTTTCTGATTGGTTTAAATCCGGTTGTTGCCAAAAACTATGCCGTGCAGGGAATATTCTTTACGGTTGCGATGCTTTTTTGTATCGAGTTCTTCTGCGAAAGTAGGTCGACAAAAGTAAAAGTGATCTGGATTACAGCAGCGGGCCTACTAACCGTCTCGGTGTTCTATTTGACGAGCGGACGGAGCGGGTATTTGTCATGGTTAGTGGGCGTTCCACTCTGTTTACTACTGCAGTCTTTATCAGGGAGTGCTACACGCAAGATCGCTATATCGTCAGCCGCGCTGGTCATCGGATTAATGTTTGTTTATTCATCTCAAATGGGAAGGGCCGCAGTTTTCTCTGGCCTAGCTGAAATACAAGTAACACAGTCCCAAGAAAGGGTCAGCAGGCTAGAGTCTAGCGCAGAGGCACAGCAGCTATCGACGCGAATGGGCGATCGCTACAACATGTGGGGTAAGACGGTGGAAATGTTGCCCTCTTACGGGTTCGCGGGCGCGGGACTGGCGGGTTTTGCTAAAGTTTACGATCACCACTGGAAGCCCGTTGATGACATAAACTGGCAAGGTCTAAGCGACCCGCATAATCAATATCTTAAGATTGCAGTTGAACTAGGCGTTCCAGGATTACTTGTTTTTCTAGCGCTTCTTTTTGTCTTAATTAGATCAGGGCTTCGACAACAGTTTCTCCGGGGCGTTGGCGTTGGCGTTTTATGTATTTGGTGTTCAACGAGTTTTTTCAGTTCACATTTTACTACCTTTCATGAGGGGCATTTTATCTGGCTGTTTCTTGGGATTTTTATAGCCTCGAATATCGACAGTTATAAAAGCGTAGCATCCCGGAATTAGTTAGTAGTCGAGCTATGCGCATTTTAATTTCTGGCTATGCTTTTCCATCTATCGCTGTTAGCTTGGCTAGTGCGTTTACTGACAAGGGTTATCAGGTAGAAACATTTTTGCTTGATAACAAGAGGCACTGGGTTGACCGTTTTTTTCTGAAGCGTTTCAATAGCCTACTCAAAAATCTTTTTTTTAGAAAAAAAGATTTTTCTATGCTGAGAGAAGGTCGATACAATCAGGAAAGCTGGTATCAGCGACGATTCGAAGATGTATTTTTGAGGGTTAAGCCTGACATAGTTATCGTTATCCAGGGTAAGCCTGTATTCTCTATATTGAAATTCAAGCGAGCAACTACACACTTTATTGGTTGGTGGATTGAGCCCAGTGATCAGGAAGATGAAATTTTAAGAAATTCTCAAGGGTTCGATGATTATTTTAGTTACTCGAAAAAGACTGTGAATATATTAGTTTCTCGTGGTGTGCGGGCTAGATATATGCCACATGCGTTTAATCCAACAATCTTTTTTCCACAAAAAAATGAAAAGATCTTTGACATCGTTTTCGTGGGCGCCTGGAGTCCCTGGCGAGACGAGGTGTTAAAAAAAGTCTTTGAGTTAACGAAAAACATAAGAATTTTTGGGCCCAAATGGGCTTCCCGGTCTACCATCCCGAAGTCCGTTCTCATGGCCGCCTATGGCGGGGAGTACCTGAGCGAAAGGGCTGTAAATGAGCTTTACAGCCGAGCGAAAATTGTGCTCAATGCATCAAGAGCTCATAGGAGCTCAGGGCTCAACCTGAGGTTCTTTGAGGTTTTGGCTACGAGTACTTTGCTGCTTAGCGATACAGCGCCCGAAATCGGTTTCCATTTCCAGCCGGGACGGGACTTAATGGTTTTTGATTCACTCGACGATTTGGGGGTAAAGGTTACTCACTTGCTTGCAAACAAGGAATTAAGGGGACAGATTGCTGGGTCGGGTTATCGCATCGTATACGCAGACCACAGTTATTCTTCACTCGCGAGCAGACTGATCGATCAGTGTTCGGTGTTCCATTAAGTTTTTTCATGGTTAACTCACTTTTGAAGCTCATTCTGCAGCCAAGACCTGATACTATGTTCATGGTTGAACAATAACGTTATAGTTTTTTCGCTGTGCCGTCGAGGCGCCGGCGGGCGGTAGCGTGCCGAAAATCAAAACATACCTTGGCCGCGGAAAGCCAGGCCTTCAAAAAGCCTAACGAAATAGACTTTAGTTAACGCTAATAAAATGCAAATCTTAAGAGATGAGATGTATTTTCGAGTGCTTAGGGCACTTGAGAAAGCGCCGAACGTGACCCAGCGTGAGCTCGCTAATGAGACAAATATTAGCTTGGGCGGAATAAATTACTGCCTCAAGGCATTGAGCGAAAAGGGTTGGATCAAGATCCGAAACTTCCAAAAGAGCAAGAGTAGAATGAGCTATGTATACAAACTTACGCCGCTCGGTATCGCGGAAAAGTTGACGTTGACTCAGACGTTCCTTGCAAGGAAATTGGTCGAGTATGAATCTCTTGAAGCAGAAATAGAGGCACTACAACAAGACGCTTTTAATAAGAGTTAACCTATCTATTTTTATGTCTTTATTATCATCGGTAGCAATCTTGTTATTGGCAATGATGTAAAAGCCCAAAATAACGTAAACATTTATGATGCCGTTGATTTGGAAGGCGATGTTTTTTGTGGCTCAATCATGTTACCCACCAATGTGTATAACCCGCGCAGAGCGGTTAGCCGAAAGCGCGAGTATCGAAGAACTCTGGTTAGGAGAGGAGCGACTCTTGGTGCTAACTGCACGATCGTCTGTTGAGTGACTATTGGCGAATATGCTTTCAAAGGTCGGCGCCCTGAGCCCCGGGGCCAAACAGATGGGCGTGAGGGCCTGAAGTCGTTGGCAATCCTGATTGCCCTGTATCTATCATCGCGAGACGTACGTAAGATCAGCCTGCCTCTTAAATATTAACAAGGTATTGCGATGGATGACTTGAACGATAAGCACATATTGATTACCGGGGGCACCGGATCCTTTGGTCAGGCATTTGTCCGATTCGTTCTTAGTCGTGCACCGCGCATCGGTCGCTTAGTGATCTTTAGTCGTGACGAGCTGAAGCAGTTGGAGATGTCACAACTGTTTAGTGCGGAACAGTATCCAGGTCTTCGCTATTTCATCGGTGATATAAGGGATCTCGACCGTTTGCGTCGAGCCATGGAGGGTGTTGACGTAGTGATCCACGCGGCCGCCCTCAAGCAAGTGCCTGCAGCAGAGTACAACCCGTTCGAGTGCATCAAGACTAACGTGCTAGGCGCACAGAATGTCATCGAGGCGGCGCTGGACTCAAACGTTGGGAGGGTGGTCGCTTTGTCTACTGACAAGGCAGCGGCTCCCATTAACCTTTATGGCGCTACAAAGCTTTGTTCAGACAAGTTGTTCGTTTCGGCCAATAATATCCGTGGCAAGCGTGATCTGCATTTCAGTGTTGTTCGCTACGGCAACGTGATGGGAAGTCGTGGGTCGGTGATCCCGTTCTTTCTCAACGAGCGCAAGACCGGAGTGCTGCCGATCACCGACAAAGGGATGACCCGCTTCAACATTAGCCTCGACGAAGGCGTGCGAATGGTTCTCTGGGCTCTGTCCAACGCTAAGGGGGGGGAAATATTTGTCCCCAAGATTCCTAGCTATCGTGTGACGGACGTCGCGATGGCAATTGGTCCAGAGTGCGAGCAGCGAATAGTTGGTATTCGCCCTGGCGAGAAAATTCATGAGGAGATGATTACCGATAGTGATAGCTATAACACTGTCGATCTTGGTGATTATTATGCAATTCTCCCGCAGGGTGGAAACTACACGATTGCGGAATACTGTAGGGAGTTCAATGCGATTCGCGTCCGAGCGGGGTTTGCTTATAACAGCGGTTCGAATCCCGACTTCCTTACAGTGGAACAATTGCGCGAGCTCATCCATCGCCATGTAGAGTATTCAGCTACTTGAAGATAATTCCTTACGGTCGCCAAGAGATCACGGATGCAGACATCGAGGCTGTGACGGCCGTGTTGCGTTCAGATTGGTTGACTCAAGGACCTGTGGTGCCAGCGTTCGAGGCGGCAGTTGCAAGCTATTGTGGCGCAGCACACGCGGTGGCAGTAAACAGCGCTACCAGCGCCCTTCACTTGGCGTGCCTTGCGCTCGGGGTTGGTCCCGGAGATAGCGTCTGGACGTCTCCAATCACATTTGTTGCAAGTGCCAATTGTGCCCTCTATTGTAGCGCTACCGTCGACTTCGTGGATATCGAATTGGAAACCGGTAATATTGATGCGGAGCGTCTGGCCGAAAAACTCGAACTCGCCAGTATCAACGGTACCTTACCCAAGGTGCTAGTCGTTGTTCACTTCGCTGGTGAGCCATGCGACATGAGGGCGATACACGCGCTGTCCAACCGTTTCAGGTTTCACGTCATCGAGGATGCATCGCACGCGATCGGCGCTAAATATCTTGGAGAGCGGGTCGGCAACTGCCGCTACAGCGACATTACTATCTTTAGTTTTCATCCGGTAAAGGTTGTCACCACAGGCGAAGGCGGGATGGCGGTTTGCCAGGATGTTGGCCTAGCTTCACGTATGGCTTTATTACGTAGCCATGGTATCACCCGAGATCCTGCAATGATGTCTACCACCGAAGGCCCTTGGTACTACGAGCAGATTGACCTAGGATTCAACTACCGTATGACGGACATTCAGGCAGCGCTCGGTATAAGCCAATTGAAGCGCTTGGATGGATACGTTTCAAGCAGACAGCGGCTCGCACGACGCTACGATGAACTGCTTAGTGATCTCCCGGTTGACCTTTCGCGTCGCGATTCTAGAAACTTGTCCGCGTTGCACCTTTATGTGATCCGGCTGCGCCTTGATGATTTGTCGATCACCCGTTTGGAAGCATTTAACAGTCTTCGTAAACGCGGGGTCGGAGTTAATCTGCACTACATTCCGGTGCCAGCCCAACCTTATTTCCAGCGTCTGGGATTCTCCGTCACCGCCTATCCGCAGGCTGAGCGCTATTACCAGAGAGTAATCACACTGCCCTTATTCGCAACGCTCACCGAATCCGATCAGGACCGAGTTGTCGCTGCTTTGCGCGAAGTTCTTGGCGTCCAAAGATGAAGCTTGGGCTTGGCACCGTGCAGTTTGGTTTCGACTATGGGGTTGCCAATTTCGACGGCCGTGTGACTGAAAGCGAGGCTCACAAGATTCTTGTGTTGGCCGCCGATAATGGCATGGAAGTGATAGACACTGCGTCCGCCTATGGTGAGTCGGAAGCAGTGCTTGGACGCTGCTTACCGCGCTCTTCAAACTTCCGAATTGTGACTAAGACGTGCCCAATGCGGGAATGCAACGACAGAGCAGAGGGCAGTCGTTGGGTTCTGGAGGGATTCGGCCGATCATTAGAAAATTTGTTGGTAGACCGAGTAGATGCCCTATTGGTGCATCACATCTCAGACCTACTCGGCCCCGGGGGCTGTGAGATAGTCGATACATTGGTGGATCTTAAGCGCAGCGGACGCGTCTCTAAGATAGGTTTCTCGGCTTATGGGGCTGCCGATATTGATGCCGCCATGGCGATCCACGATTTCGATCTAGTCCAATTACCCTTGAATGTGTTCGATCAACGTCTGATTGCCGGTGGTCAGTTAAGTCGTCTCAAGAATCAAGGACTCGAGGTCCACGTGCGCTCGGTATTCTTACAGGGGCTGCTGCTTATGGACCTGCCGTCGGTGCCTGATTACTTTGCCCCGATTACACCTAAGATAAAGGCTTGGCACCGGGCATTGGCGGAACAAGGGTTGACGCTACTGGAAGGGGCCTTCGCCTTCGTTCGCACACTGGATGTTGACGTCGTCCTAATTGGCGTTGACAGCGCTTCTCAACTGCTCGCCAATCAAAAGGCGTTTGCAGTGGCTTCGGAGTGTAACCTCGACTTCACTAACTTCGCGGTCAATGATGAGGCATTCATCAATCCGTCGCGCTGGAGGCTGTCGAAGTGACGATTCATACAGTGATAGAAAGCTTCGCTGCCTATGAGGCCGTTAGGGTCGTTGACCCCTCACGGCAGAGGGTCTGGTGGACCACGTCCCCCAAACTGTTGGCAACCTTGCCAGACCTTGGTGAGGACGTGCGTTCTCCAGAGCAAGGATTCCCACAAGAACAGTTTGACGCGCTAGGGCGAAGTGCAAGGGACCTCGGCGTTGAATTTGCCGACTGGTATCAGGGAAAAAGCACTTGGAGCGACTATGCAATTTTTCGTTTTGTAATTGCAACCACTCTAGCTCGGTGCTTTTTTGTAACAGCATACAAGGCAATTCTTCTTTCTCGTATTGTCAATGCAGCAGGGGATAATCCAGTAGTTTGCGTGGGAAATCCAGACGAGCCGGAATTATCTGGCTTTTCCATGGGGTATGGCCGAGTTGACACGCTTTTTTCGTTTGTTGCAGCTGAGGCTAGCGAGCTCGGTGTCGCAGTAAAAAAGCATGAACATATGTCGGATGCATCTCAAGTTATCGACAACATTGTACGCAATCGACCAATGGGAAAATTAGAGAAATTACTTAGCATCTTAAATAATACTCCCGGGTCTTTTTTTTACAAAATTTGGCGAAACCTCCAGCAAAAAGGTTTATATCCGTTCTCTGGCGTTACTCTGTGGCCTTTTGGACGAAGCACGCTCTGGCTATTCAAAGGTTGCGAACTATTGCAAGAAACAGTACTCGGCTTGCTAATCAAGGGAAAGCGTATACGCCATCTACCCCCCATGCCCCGGTTAGAGTCAGACCTAATTCCACCACGTATTCCGGACTCTAGTATCGTTGTAGACCGCATCACAGAGTTGGTCCACGAATCCTTCACGCGCTACGGTCAGGCTGGGCAACTACCCATTGATGCAGTGATTCGAGTTGTGACTCGTCGCACCCTGAGATTTCTTGGCATTATTCGCTGGAAGCTCCCCGAACTGACAGCGAGATTTGAGCACATGGTGAGAAATTTTAATAAAGGCGATGAGATTTTAACTAATGAATTAACTGCACCAATTGAGGGTTTGTTCTATAGTTTTTGCCGAAGCCGAGGTATTCCGGTCAATGCATTCGAACATGGTGTAACCCTGGGGCTCTCTGAGTGGAGCGTGTTAGAAGGCAAAACCCGTGGCATGTTGGCTGCCGATCGCGGGTTTTATCACTGCCCCCGCGCGATCAATGTCGTTGGAGATCAGGCTCCATGGCAGAAGATGCATGTTGTTGGGCTTCCGAAGGTCATGACGAATACTATTTTCCGACCGGTTTTTAAACGAATAGGGCGGCGACTCATCGGCGTCAAAAAAAAGGCCCGGGTGGTAATGTACGTTTCAGACCTAGATCACAACAACTTTATATGGGGGCCACAGCTCGATAACGACTTGCAGTACTTCATTAAGACAAAACAGGTAATTGAAGCACTTTGCATGGGGTTTCCAAGGTCGACAATCGTTCTTAAGCTATATCCAACGCAACGGTACATTGATGCGTATGACTTCTCAGATTTGGCCAAGAGGTACTCCAATCTTCGGATTATCGGTGGTATTGATTTCAGATTTCTACGTGCTTCTGTGGACCTGATTGTTACTTCAAGCACACAGAGTACATTAGGGTGGGTTTCCACTGCAGGAGTGCCTTTTGTAGTTCTGGGGTTTAAATGGTGCCCTACGAGGGTAGAAGGCCTTCATTTTTCACTCGCGGGGATTAGCGGTCTGTCCGCAGCAATTATTCCCGACGAAGGTGCAGTGTGTTTTGGAGAGCCCACAGATGTGGCGGAAATTTTGTGCGGCAGTTAAGAGAAACTTAAGTGAAAATTAAATGCGAGATTAGAGGGTTAGGTCTAATGTTACGCTCGCTGAGCGATCAAGATGCTAGCGAATGTTACGTTTCCTGGCTTATGGATCCTCAAGTCGTTCATCACCTAGAGGTACGAAGGGCACCCCTAAATACGGTAAACGGCTTGAAACAGTTCATCAACGAAAACAATGAAAGTCCAGAAAATATTCTTCTGGGAATCTTTCTGCAGCGAAACGGGCGCCATATTGGCAACATTAGACTCACTGCAATAGATGCCTACCATCGAAATGCTGACGTCGGAATCCTTATTGGCGATAAGGCACAATGGGGTAATGGATATGCGACAACGTCTATTGTGTTATTGGCCGAGTACGCATTTAAATCACTTGGAATAGAGAAACTGACGGCTGGTTGCTACCACGACAACCACGGGTCATACAGAGCCTTTATCAAAGCAGGGTTCAAAGAAGAGGGCCGACTTATCGGCCAATGTGTCCGAGACAATATTCGGCAGGATGTGGTCATGTTAGGCTTAGCAGCTCCAGTATCAACTACATCCATGGTGACTGTGCTTCAAGCACGATATAGTTCTCAGCGCTTGCCCGGGAAGGTACTGATGCCCTTGCTCGGGCAACCAATGCTCTTAAGACAGATTGAGCGTGTTAGAAAGTCAAAGCACATTGGCACCTTGATTGTTGCTACCAGTACCCGCTCCGATGATGATGTAATAGAAGCACTTTGTGCTCGGGAGGGTATATCTTGCTATCGAGGGGCAATAAACGATGTTCTTGATCGAGTGTACCGTGCTGTAGAACCATTTCGGCCGGGTGCAGTTGTTCGCTTAACAGGCGATTGTCCGCTTACTGACGCCTCCGTTATTGACGGTTGCATTGAATTTTTCCGGGGCGGGGAATTCGACTATGTTACTAACGCCATTCAGGCTACATTTCCAGATGGTCTGGATGTTGAGGTGATGACGTTTGCTTCTTTGCGGCAGGCTTGGCACGAGGCAAAACTGCCGTCCGAGCGGGAGCATGTTACGCCGTACATTAATACTCGCCCAGAACGTTTTCGCATTGGGCATTATGTCAACGACCGAGATTTTTCTGTTATGCGCTGGACCGTTGACGAACCTGAGGACCTTGAATTTGTCCGTGCGGTTTACGAGGAGCTTTACCCCCAAAACCCCGCTTTCGCGATGCCTGAAATACTTGCGTTACTCGATGCACGTCCGGAGTTGATGGCATTGAATAAACACTATAGTCGCAATGAAGGACTGGCAAAGTCAAAACGACTCGATATCGACTGGCTAGCGAACCACTCCCACCGATATGCGCGATCCGAGAATCTTCTTAAGCGCGCCCAAAGAACTATTCCGCTTGGGTCCCAAACTTTTAGCAAAAGTAGAACGCAATACCCTTTCGGAGTTTCGCCCTATTTCATTCAGCGGGGTCAGGGCAGCCATGTGTGGGACGTTGATGGCAACGAATATGTAGACTACATCAATGGCCTTGCCGCAGTGACTCTCGGCTATAATGATTTCGACGTAACCAAAGCAGTTAGTGAGCAATTAAGAGATGGTGTCATATTCTCACTTCCTCACCCACTAGAGATGCTAGTGGCCGAAAAAATAGTCGAACTGGTGCCATGCGCTGAGATGGTACGTTTTGGAAAAAATGGGTCGGATGCAACATCTGGGGCCATCCGAATAGCGCGCGCGTTTACGGGTCGTGATCATGTTGCGGTTTGTGGTTATCACGGCTGGCAGGATTGGTATATCGGTACCACGGCGCGTAATCGCGGCGTACCCCAGGCAGCCCGTGATCTTTCCCATACGTGGACTTATAACGATCTTGAAAGTCTTGCCAAGTTGTTTCGAGACCACCCCGGACAGATTGCAGCGGTAATTCTTGAGCCAATGAATGTTGTTGATCCACTGCCGGGTTTTCTTGAATCGGTGAAAGAATTAGCACACAAGCATGGTGCTCTTCTGATTTTCGACGAAACAGTCACTGGCTTTCGATACGCCATAGGTGGTGCGCAACAACATTTTGGAGTGACACCTGATCTCGCAACATTCGGAAAGGGGCTCGCCAATGGCTACCCGGTATCGGCAGTGGCTGGGCGCTCAGACGTCATGAAACTGATGGAAGAGGTGTTCTTTTCCTTCACATTTGGAGGTGAAACGCTTTCATTAGCGGCAGCACTAGCGACCATGAAAAAGTTGGAACGCGAACCCGTCACAGAATTACTCTATCGGCAAGGTAGAAAAATTCTGGCAAAACTTGATTCGCTGATCGCAGAAGCGGGAGCAGCCGATTTCCTGAGTGTTGCCGGCAATCCGACATGGAGTTTCCTGCTCATCAAGGATGCGGGCACTTATAGCCAGTGGCAGATCAAAACCCTATTCCTGCAAGAGATGTTTGCTCGAGGGATATTGACCATCGGATCGCACAACATAAGCTATAGCCACTCTGACACAGACTTGGATAATCTGTTTTCGGCCTATAGCGAAGTGGTTCCATTGCTGACTGAGGCAGTTCGCCACAAGAAGCTTGAATCTATGCTTCGCTGTGAGCCGCTTCAGCCTCTTTTCAAGGTGCGCTGATTCGGCAAAAGAGCCCACTCCGCGTCGTCTTTCGTACCGACGCTTCAGTACAGATCGGCAGCGGCCATGTCATGCGCTGTTTGGTCTTAGCGGACGCGCTTAGAGAAAGGGGAGCAGAGTGCCAGTTTATTTGTCGTGAGCACGAGGGAAATTTACTCGAACAGATTCGCCAGCGTGGTTTCGCCGCATATGGTTTACCGATCTGTGTCGGAGGTATTGGACTTCCTGATTATAACAATGAAGATAACTCAAGCCAGATCACATGGTCCGGCACGGACTGGTCCACCGATGCAGCCCAGACAAAACTCGGCGCTGGCGAGAGAGCAGTCGATTGGTTGATCGTCGATCATTACGCTCTTGATGCGCGATGGGAGCGGTTGATGCGACCAATATGCCGACATTTAATGGTCATCGACGACATCGCGAACCGTCCACATCATTGTGACCTTCTGGTAGATCAAAATTACGAAGACGAAGAACGATACAAAGAATTCGTAGCCATAAATTGCCGTTTACTGCTGGGCCCACGCTATGCACTACTCCGCCCGGAATATGCTGAACACCGAGCGTCGAAGAATTTCGAACCGAAGTCAATAAGTAGAGTGCTGATTTATTTTGGCGGCTCCGATCCCCAAGACCTGACTGGGACCACTCTAAAAGCCCTCTCTACACCGAGACTAAGCAAACTTGAGGTCGATATAGTAGTTGGAGCCAATTACGTCCATTCCGGTTCGCTGAGACAGCATTCTCTGTTGCGTGGAAAGACTACGGTTTATCAACCGCGCGTTCATCTCGCCGATCTGATGGCTAGTGCTGACATTGCCATCGGTGCGGGAGGTGTTACGAACTGGGAGCGGATGTGCCTCGGATTGCCAAGTCTGGTTGTCACTGTGGCTGAAAACCAGACGCCAATATCAGAAATCCTAAATCAGAGTGGAGCGATTAGGCTTATAGGTAAGTCCGGGGAGGTTACGGAAAGCCATATCAGTGCTGCACTGCTGGACGAAATTCAATCGCGTCGATATATTAACCGCATTGCCCCTGCAATGGCCTCATGTGATGGCCTTGGAGTTGCCCGAGTGCTGAGCGCGATGGATTCGTTTTCTTGAATTATAAGTTCTGAGTTTGCACTATTTAATCCTATTTTCAAGGCAAGCAAATGACTGTTGTTTACAAGAAATCCCCAATGGCTTCCGGTTATTTATCAACGTTACCATTGCCTACACCCGATGAACTACAGAAGTTTTATGCGGAGACTTATTATCAAGCCCCGAGTTCCAATACATATCAAGAGTCGTACGATCAGCTAGAAATAGATTATAAGAATCTTAAGTGCGACGTATTAATTCATGCGTTGAATTACAATGCTCCTGTAGGCGAGAAAACATTTCTGGATATTGGTGCAGGGGAAGGATTCCTCCTGAATGCTGCAGAACAGAATGGTTTTGATGTTACTGGCCTTGATTATTCGGCATACGGTGTAGGTAAGTTTTTTCCCCACTTACTACCCCGCCACATGGCCGGGGACGTTTTTAAAAGTTTGTCGGAACTAACCGCTCAAGGTAAGCGATTCTCTGTATGTACTGCGATAAACGTCCTTGAGCATGTTCTGAATCCAGACCTCTTTTTGCAATCTATTCGTAACGTTCTTGAGCCCGGAGGCTTAGTTGCCATCACAGTGCCGAATGACTATTCAGACATTCAGCAACTAGCATTGCGAGAGGGCATGATTGATCGGGAGTTCTGGTTCGTGCCCCCCCACCATTTGCACTTTTTCAATACCGACAACCTAGTGCAGTTCATGACAGAACAGAGATTTCAGATCTTAGACGCATTCTCTGATTTTCCAGTCGATCTCTACTTGCTCCACTCAGGCTCCAATTACGTCATGGACTCAAAGAATGGTCGTGAGGCTAATAGGGCTCGAATGCATCATGACATCATGATTTCTAACAAGAATGGGTTGAAGAAATACCTAGACTACTATCGGGCTATGTTTCAGGTTGGGATGGGTCGGGACGTTACAGTGATCGCTCGTCCTGTTGAAGCTTAGACTTCAGTGAGAATTGGTCTAATTGGCGACATCCATGGCAATTACCGTGCGCTGCAAGCTGTTCTTGAAGCTGCCTCTGCTAACAATGTCGTCAGATTGCTGGTGACAGGCGATCTGGTTGGATACTACTTTGCCCCTTTGCAAGTGCTCGATCTGCTAAGTGGGTGGGATCGTGATGTCGTCCGTGGAAATCATGAGGCGATGCTTTCTGCTGCCCGAAGCGATCCCGCCTATCTGGCGAAGGTAGAGGCGCGTTACGGTAGCGGTTTGCGGGTTGCAATTGATCAACTGAGTTCAATGCAACTGGATGAACTTTGTGCCTTGCCGCATCCGCTGGAGCTAGATATCGATGGTGTTAGAGTCCTCTTGTGTCACGGTGCGCCATGGGACCTGGATCGATACATATATCCTGATGCTGACCCCGGATTGATCGCACGTTGTGCCCTAGAGACCTACGATTTTGTCGTGATGGGACATACGCATTATCCAATGCTGAAGCGGATCGGAAAAACCGTAGTGGTTAACCCCGGCTCAGTGGGGCAACCTAGGGATCGTAAGCCGGGCGCCTGCTGGGCGCTTTTTGACACCGAGGATCACACGGTCGAGTTACGCAGGGAAAGCTACGACCCTTTCGATCTGGTACACGAATGTCAGTTACGCCATCCTGAGTTGCCCTATTTATCAGAAGTTCTGCAGCGCACATGAGAAAATCTGTCTTGATTACCGGGATCGGTGGCGATATTTCTCAAGGCGTGGCGACCATATTGAGAGAGTCCCGTCCCGATTTCCGGTTGGTGGGTATCGATGTTCATACTCAGCACGGCGGGCATCTGTTCGTTGATTGCATCGAGACTGTTCCGAGCGCAAACGCCTCAAACTATCGTTCTGCACTTCAGGCAGTCATCGCCAAGCATGCAGTAAACGTTATTATTCCGATGTCTGAACCCGAATTGGGAGCTCTGTATCCTTTCACTGATTTGTTTCCTGGGGTGAAGTGGATAACCGCGGGTGCCGGGGTCGTGGCGGCCGGGCTCGACAAACTCGCTACAGTCCGCACGCTAGAGAATCTTGACGTGCCTGTTCCATGGACCATACCCGTCAGCAATGCCGGTCCCCTTGCCTATCCCTGTATCCTGAAAAATCGATATGGGTCTGGTTCGCGGGCAGTCTTTAGAATTGAAAACACCGAGGATAGTGAATACTTTTCCAAGCGCTATCCTGAAGCAGTGTTTCAGGAAATCCTCGAGCCGGCAGACCGCGAAATTACTTGCGCCGTGTACCGCAAGCGGGACGGCGAAGTGTTAAGTCTTCTAATGTTGAGGCGCTTGACGGGCGGCTGTACTGGGTGGGCGCGAATTATCGAAGACGAGCAAACGTCACAAATGTGTGCACATATAGCGATCGGGCTTAATTTACGAGGAAGCATGAACGTGCAATTGCGGCTCACCGATCAAGGGCCGAGAGTGTTTGAAATCAATCCCCGTTTTTCGTCAACTGTGCTCATGCGGCACCGAATGGGGTTTTCCGATGTTCTGTGGGCGATGGAAGAATCGGAAGGAAATGTAGTTCGTTACCCCGAAATTGAGAGGAATAAAATCATGGTCCGAGTGCAGGAAGCCGCTATTTTTGATGCGATGGATGCGGGAGAAATACAATGATAAAGATAGCGGGACGAAAAATCGGCGTTGGTACGCCGCCGTTTGTGATTGCCGAAATGTCCGGCAATCACAATCAGTCTCTGGAGCGTGCTATGGAGATCGTCGAAGCGGCCGCAAGGACGGGCGCTCATGCACTTAAAATCCAAACTTATACGCCCGACACCATGACAATTGATATGGACGAGCGAGAGTTCCATATTAGTGACCCCAAGAGCCCTTGGCAGGGTGCTTCGCTCTACAAACTCTATGGTGAAGCCTATACACCTTGGGAATGGCACAAGCCAATTTTTGAACGGGCCCAGAAACTCGGTATGATTCCATTTAGTACGCCATTTGATGGCACAGCAGTCGATTTCTTGGAAGAGTTGGGTGTGACTTGTTACAAGATCGCATCTTTCGAGAACACCGATCTACCCCTAATTCGGCGAGTAGCCGCAACTGGCAAACCCTTAATCATTTCAACTGGGATGGCTACTCTGGCGGAATTGGATGAAACCGTACGTACAGCTAGAGACGCTGGATGCAAGGATTTGGTATTGCTCAAATGCACAAGTAGCTATCCGGCAACTCCGGAGAATTGCAATCTCAACACGATACCGCATCTGAGAGAATTGTTCGGTTGTGAGGTTGGACTATCAGATCACACGCGTGGAATAGGCGTTGCTATTGCGGCAGTATCACTTGGTGCGACAGTAATCGAAAAGCATTTTACGCTGAATAGGTCAGACGGAGGCGTCGATTCGGCGTTTTCCATGGAACCTTCCGAACTTAGCATGCTCGTTACAGAATGCGAACAGGCAAGGCTTGCACTTGGCACAGTGATGTATGGGCCTACAAATGCGGAGCTTGGGTCATTAAAATTTAGGCGTTCTATATATATTGTCGAAGATGTGCAGGAAGGCGACACTCTGACAGCACAAAACATTAAAACAATTCGGCCGGGTGACGGCTTACCACCAAAATACTATGATTATCTATTGGGTAAGAAAGTTTCGTGCTCGGCCAAGCGCGGCGAACCTGTGACGTGGGATTTACTGTTGGGAAAATCCTGAAAGCAACGCTACATGATAGTAACTTTTATGGCAGTAGGAGACTGTTTATTTGTGCGTGCTATTTAGACGTATGGGCTAATGCTCTCGAAGTAATTTCCGTGTCAATGAAATTGGATTTGGATAATTCTAGCGGCAAATTGGTAGCATGAAGTTACCAATTGACCATACCGAAATATAAGGCGACATTCAGTATACCCGGTTGTTGCACGCCGTAGCGGCGCATTATTAATATGAAAAAAATTGTGTCTTGGTATTTAGAAAAATCAACTTAGCCGATGTCTGTTTGCCCATGCGAATTCGCAACAGTGGGTATTTAATGAACGAATTCCCGAGTCCAATAAATATGAAAACTGTAGTATTTGTAAAGACCATTCTTACGCTCGATGATATTGTTCCCTTGCTGTATCAACTACGGATACAGAATTTTGTAGGGCCCCCACTCATCATAGCTTGGGATGCTCGTTCTCTAAAATACCTCAATATGAACGTGGTACTCGTGAGGGCAATTCATGAAATGGGGGGGGCAATTCGCGGAGTTAATATTTTAAGAAGCCGATGGCTGTCACAGCTCCATAATCTATGGGTATTACACAAGCTACTCATATCGCGACATTTGATTATTGAAACCTACCCCATTGGCAACAAAATAATTCGTCTTTTGATTTGGCTAAATAGAAAGGTATTAGATGGTATCCGCATTCGTTCGATACTTATGAATCTACCTAGACGCTTCGCTAGAAACACAATTGCATACTATGAGGCCATACGTGAAGAGTCTCCGCGAAGAGAGAGCCATATATTAGGCTCCGACTATCTCTTGCTAAGCCACCCTTGCGAAATTCACGAAGAAATACATGGTACTAAAATTATCACAGATGCGAAGATACTAAATGTTGGTTACACGAAAGGTTTGCCGGCTTGGCGAGAATACCTTGATCAAGCCGCATTAAACTATTTGTACGAAGAACTTAAAGTACCCTACTTCTTTTTCCCTCTTTCCGCAGTGGGGCTTGGATTTATATCAGGCGAAAACAGTATATCAATGGCAGAGAAGTTGAGAGAGAGTCTGTTAGTTTTGAGGGAATATAACGATAAAATACTTACTGTGTTTAAGCCCCATTTTAAGACCGACATGGATGCATTTCACCGCATACTGAATGAGGTTGGTTACCGAAATTATATTGTTAGCTACCTGCATCCAGATATACTTTGCCGAGGCGCCAAATTCACTTTTAGCTATCACTCAACTTCCGTCTTTATTGATTCATACTTTATTGGCTGCCCAACTGTGGAATATGCTCATTACGATACTAGATTTTTAGAATTGAACAAGCAGCGTCCACGGTATTTAGATGCAATAGATTACTTCTCACATCGCGACCCTGTTAAACTGCAAGAAATTCTTAATACAGTTTTAGCAGAAAAGACAGCAATAGTTCGAGACCACCAAAAGCGTTCCGACGACTTCTTTACTATCGACTCCGCTGAATTAGAGCGAATATTTTCATTCCTAAAAGAGTCAGGGAATGTTGTGCCGGATTTAATGCGATGAATTGATTGAGCTTTGGTGGTTTTGTGAAAATTTATGTTGGCGCGGAATTTTAAGCAAAAGCAATACTTTTTGTTGTTTTATATCGTCTATGTTTCGAGAGCTCAATGATTAATGTATATATTGGTTATGATCCTAGGGAGGCAATTGCCTATCATGTTTGCTCAAATAGTTTAATTCGGCACTCCAGTCTGCCGTTATCAATAACCCCTCTAGCTCTAAACAACCTACCAAGTTACAGCGAAGCTCATACGGACGGTAGTAATCAGTTTATATATAGCCGCTTCTTGGTTCCCGATCTTATGAATTACGAGGGATGGGCAATTTTTATGGACGGTGATATGTTGGTCAGAGCAGATATTGCTGAATTATGGTTGCTACGCGATGATAGTAAAGCGGTAATGTGTGTTCAGCATGACTACAAAACGAAGAGCCGCAATAAGTATTTTGGAGCAGACAATGCCGACTATCCACGTAAGAATTGGTCCAGCGTAGTACTATGGAATTGTGCTCATCCAGCTAATCGGTCCGTTACGCCACAGTTTGTCATGAGCTCGACGGGGGCTCAACTTCACCGCTTCACGTGGCTGGAAGATTCGCAGATTGGGCAAATTCCTAAAGTATGGAACTGGTTGCCGGATGAGTTTGGCGAAAATCAAGACGCTAAGCTGCTGCACTGGACTCTCGGCGCACCATGCTTTCACGAGTATGCATGTGCACCGATGGCATGTGAATGGCACCGAGAGTCCCTGCTCGCAAATTACTCTCTACAGAGGGCAAAATGACGAGATGGTTAGGCGCGGTGACTATATTGTGTTAGCAATAGAGATTCAACTGCAAATAATTGCTTTGTGAGATTCAACTGCGTTTTACTTTGATTAGTATCAGAAACAGTGCGGGAATCGCTTAAGTCCTGCCTTCGTATTACGTGTCACGATGTAGATTATTTCAGCAAATGCGGGTAGGAAGCTTTAGCGCGTAAATCCGCTGCTGCATTTGAAACCGGAAAACTTTTCTCAAAAGGTACCGGACGGTAAATAAAATAGCATCAAACTAAAAGAGCAGAAATGCCCCCCATCGGAGGGTCCAATTGACGTGGGAGACTCAGAGCGATCTATAAGAAAGCCACTGAGCTGTTAATAGTATGGTCAACAGTCACTGATACCGTTTAGGAATACTTAGATTATTTTCAAGATGATAATTAGAACATGGATTGAACGCTGCAACCTTTTCGGCCTTAGCCTTCACTCGGGAGCGATAATACTTGTACTCAATTTAATGAGCACAGTTATGGAGGCGTCAGGCATCGCAATATTCATTCCAATATTTCAGTTTATTAGTGCAAAAGGTAACTTGGAGGCCCTGGCTTCGGAGAGCCAATTATGGACACAGATGATTCGCTTGTCCGAGCAGCTTGGGATTACTATTGGTTTAGCAGTGCTTTTGAGCTTGGCATTTTTTCTTCTTTTAACCCGACAGATTATTTTGTATGTTCGAATGAGATACTACTATTATGTGATGGAGTCAACCGTTAAGCTCGTCAGAGAAAAGTCGTTCAAGTTGTACTTAGAATCTGACATGATGTATCAAGACAATTTGCCTATAGGTAATTTCGTTAATGTACTAACTACAGAAACCAGGGAGGCAATAGTTGCCTTACTAACTCCAATTCTGTTTATCAGCACTTGCCTGGTGGTGACTGTCTATTTGTCGATCCTAAGCAGCCTCTCACTTGTCATGACTATCGCATCAGCTATTGTCATCGGTGCTGCTGTACTAACCACTAAGCGATGGTTGTCGCAAAGTGCCGTTTTAGGTCGAAGCCTTACCGACGCGAATTCGTGTTCAGCCACGTTTCTTGTCAGTCGCTTGAAATGTCCTCGCTTGGTGCGCCTCTCGGGAACAGAGGAAGCCGAGATTAAGGAGTTTGGTTTGTTAACAAGGCGGCAGTGTGTTGAAGGTGTTCGTCTTGGACAGGTGCAGGCTCGGGCAGATCTCGCTATTGAGCCTGCAGTGATCGCTATGAGCTGTATATTTCTTTATATGGCGATAACAGTTTTTGAGATGCCTATTGAAGAAATTGGTTTGTATATGGTGGTGGCAGTACGACTCCTGCCGGTAGCTAGAGAATTAGTAAGACAATGGCAAGGTATTCAGAGAGGACTAGGGCCCATAGAAATTGTAGAGAGACGAATCAATCAGATGTCCGCCTCTAGAGAAATAAACGGCGGCACATACAAATTTACGGGGATCAATGACAAGCTAGAATTTAAGCATGTATTTTTTCGCTATTCGGGGCATGAGAAGTATGTGTTAGAAGATATTTCCATTGTAATTCCAGCTAGGACAACAGTTGCACTGGTAGGGCCTTCTGGTTCGGGAAAGTCAACCTTAATCGACCTGTTGCCAATGCTTCGAACAGTTTCTCTTGGTGAAATAGTGCTTGATGGACGTCAGTTGAATAGATATGACTTGGCCTCATTACGAAGTCAGATCGCCTACGCACCACAAAGTCCGCAAATATTCTCTGGCAGCATAGCCGACCACATTAAGTATGGTAACCCTTCCGCAACAGAAGATGAGATCAAAGAAGCGGCAGTGTTAGCGGGTGCGCACAATTTTATTCTCGGGCTACCCGATGGATATAACACTTTAATAGGGGATGGGGCACAAGAGTTATCTGGAGGTCAGAAGCAGCGTCTTGACATGGCTCGCGTGTTGGCGAGTCGAGCAGCAATACTTATTATGGATGAACCAACGAGCAACTTAGATGCAGATTCAGAGTCGATTTTCAGGGATAGTCTTGAACTCATACGAAATATTGGCAAAATAACAGTTATTGTCGTGGCGCATCGCCTATATAATATTTCTGATGTGGATAAGATAATTGTTCTGCGAGATGGAAAAATTGAAGGGGTAGGCGCGCATAATGAGTTAATGGAAAAAGGTGGTTGGTACCAGAATGCATATAACAGCCAACATGCTTGACTTATCCAAATCCATTATGGGAGCAAGGACTGGGTTGAATATGACTCACTTTATAGACAACCCTGCAATCCGCATTTCGGCGCGATAATGGCCCCAGGAACATCAGCGCCGCAATCCCACTCTGGCCGGAACAATCAGGCTTCCTTCCAAAACATCCAGCCCAGTAACCTTCATCAAATCGCGTACCTTGAGCGCTTGAACCGAATAGTCCCTCATGGGTGGCTAAGGCAGTACCACTGGGCAGACGATGATAAGTTGAGAAGCTTCGACACCGGATGGATGCGATCCCACGACTACGATTGTTCAAAAACGGCATTAGGCGGTATCACACCAAAACACCGGTGGGCCATGCCGGCCAAACTCTATTTCTATTCCCCGTCAAAAAGGGCAAGATTACTGAGGCGCACTGCCTTGATGATCCATGGACTCAGTGGGTATCTCAGGAAGTATGAGTCAAAAAATGAAACGCTAAGGTTTTTGATCGATGATGAGGATAGAGGGGTTGAACTGTTTTATAACTTTGTGGTTAGTTGGAAGAAAATCATAAATTCTTCGCTTCGCGCACCGAACACGAAGATTATAAATGGGACACTACTATCCTAGAGCGCTGACACGTAGTAGAAACTACATTTAAAAAGAGCGCCATTTACAATCCGGTCAACATACCTTTTGCTACCGACGATAGTTGTAGGCTCTAAGTGAATCTAAGTCTCGAGAATATCTCAGCATGGCCGCATTAGAGTAGTCATTTCGCCTTTTTGAATGTTTAAGTAATGAGAATTATTGCGGTTTTGCGCCTGTATTCTGGATTTGAGACAAGCCTAGCCCTCAGAATTTGGCGGCCGCAAGGACTACCCTCCATTTATAAATGGTTATCGAACCTAGACAAGCGGTGCGATTTATTTCTTACTTTTACCGCTAAAGATTCTGGGACCACCTATAAGTCTAGCTGGCTGTATCCAACAGATACTCTGTTCTCCTTAAAAGAGTTTCATAACCCGATAAGAGTGCTGGCGGGAATAGCTTTCTTTCGGGGTTTACTTCCCCGAAAGATCGGTATGGTGTTGAGGGAACTACGACAGGCTGGCTCCCTAGTCTGGATTTGTTACAGGCTCAAACCTGATATAGTTTACTTTGATTCAGCAAATGTTCTCGTTGCCGCTGTGGTCGCTCGCATGTTCCGGAGTACTCCTGTCGTTATACGAGTCCTTGGCGTGTGCACGTGGTGGTGGTCGATAATTGAAAGCCTACGATGGATCGACAGACTTTACCGATATGTCTATCAATCTACCCACTTTGCCTTAGTTGTAGGTACGCAAGACGGAAGCGGAACTGAATATTGGTTTGAGAAGGTGCTACCCGCTTCTACCCCTCGCTTAGTGTCGCTTAATGGCGTTGATGTCATGCGCTCTGACGACCCCGAAGTCGAGGCCATGACTCTAGCTTTTAAAGAACTAAGGAGGAATGGTTGTCGGGTTGTGCTGTTCGTCGGTCGCCTCGAGTCCTATAAAGGAGTGGACTATTTTCTTTCTGAAATGCTATATCTCTTGAAGACGACAAATCATCAAGTTCATTTTGTCGTTGTAGGGTCTGGTAACCTCCTTAATTATTCGATAGCGAGGGTGGCGTCCGCAGGATATGCAGACGCATTTTCGTTCATGGGTGCGGTTGCGCACAAATACATCGTCAACTTCCACGAGATCGCTGATATCTACGTTTCGACCAATTTCGACGGCAATCTGACCAATGCAAATCTGGAGGCAATTGCTTGCAACGATTGCATACTGATTCCAAGATCCGTGACTAACGAGTATATCGACCGCCAGACGGCCGCTTGGTTAGGTCAGAGCGCCTGCTTTTACGACAGGGAGGGCCAAGAGTCCCTTGGAAATAAAGTCCGGCTACTCCTTGAGCAAGATGGCGCGATCGAGGACTTCAAGCGGCGAATTGCGAAAGCAAAGAAAAATTTCCTACGGACGTGGGATGAACGATTCGATGAAGAGTTTCGTTTGTTGTGTGATTTGAGGCTAAACGCTGAGCGGGCCAACGGATCTTCGGGCAGGGTTAGGAAGTGAAGATCGCGTTGTCCTTAGCTGATTTAGCGTTTGTAAGACTACGGGCTTACTACATTCAGCCAAGCGGCCGCTTTCCGATTGAAGAGATCAGTGCCATACCGGCCAAGTTTACTGGCTTTAGCCGAAGGTAATCGCAATGTGCGGCATTTTTGGAATCATTGGCCGAAACAAAGGTTTCCAGTCCGATTTTGCCATTTTGGCAACACATGCCATGCAGCGGGGCAGAGACTCAAGCGGAATACTCGATTACACAACACGTTACCGTATCACGAGGGCCGATTTTCAGCTTACATCCCTACTCGCGACGGTTGATTTAGTCAAATCGTCGCTGGCGATAGGTCACAGCAGGCTGATCACCAATGGCAACAGCGACAATCAACCGGTGTTGCGAGACGAGATCGTCGTCATTCACAACGGGATCATCGTGAACGCTGAGCAGGTAGCGAGCCGGCACCAAATCTCGCTTCATCAGGAGATCGACACTGAGATCATTGCAGCTTTGTTTGCTATGTACCTCAAGCGCGGAAAGCGTCTTGAGGATATTCCGAAATTAGTCATCGAAGATTGCGAAGGCGTTATCGCTGCAGCCGTAGCAATTCCTGCGCTGGGAAAGCTGGTTCTGTTCTCCAACAACGGCAGTCTTTACTTTGGACGTAACGAAGAGGTTTCCTATTTCTCGTCGGAGCGCTTTCCCCTTGCCACCCTAGGCTTGCCGGAAATCGATCAGGTTCGTTTGCGCCCAAAGATTGTGGACATCCCAACCCAGGTCGAGGCCATTGCCTCTGATGTCATCAACCATACCCATTCAAGACCTAACCTGGTCGCCGCTTTCGTCTCCAACCCCTCCGAGGAGTCGCTGCTGTTTAATGATCTCCCTGAATTGAGGCGATGTCGCAAGTGCGTGCTGCCGGATACGATGCCATTCATTATGTTCGATGAACAAGGCGTCTGTAATTATTGCAACAACTGGGATATACGAAACGAACCGAAGCCCAAAAGCCAACTATTCGATTTGGTCGCGCCCTACCGTCGGACGGGCGACGCCGCCGATTGTTTAGTCCCGTTTTCCGGCGGGCGTGACAGTTGCTATGGTCTTCACCTCATCGTGAGGGAGCTAGGTTTGAAGCCGATTACCTATACCTACGATTGGGGCATGCTGACAGACCTAGGTAGGCGAAACATCAGCCGTGTGTCCGCGAAGTTAGGTATTGAAAACATTATCATTGCTGCAGACATTCAAAAGAAGCGAGAAAATATCGCCAAAAACCTTCGAGCTTGGTTGAAAGATCCCGATCTCGGAATGGTCAATCTCTTCACGGCTGGCGATAAGCACTTCTTTCAGCATATCGAGACTGTCAAACGTCAGACAGGCATCACTCTTAATCTTTGGAGCTTTAATCCTTTAGAGGTCACGCATTTTAAATCCGGATTTCTAGGAGAGTCCCCTGACTTGAACACACGACGTGTTTATTCTCACAACGCTCTTAAACAACTTCACTATCAGTATCTTCGGCTTCGGGCTATGGTTAGAAATCCCGCATACTTTAATAGTTCTTTATGGGATACCCTTTCCGGTGAGTATTACAGAAGTTTTACTAAGAAGACACATTATTATCACGTCTTTGATTACTGGAAATGGGACGAAGATATCATTGAAAAGACTCTGAAAGAGGAATATGACTGGGAGCTTGCTCCGGATACAAAGGCGACATGGCGAATTGGTGACGGTACCGCCGCTTTTTACAACTACATCTATCACACGGTAGCTGGTTTTAGCGAGCATGACACCTTCCGTAGTAATCAGATCCGCGAAGGAGAGATTTCTAGAGAGGAAGCGCTGAAACGAGTAAGGGAAGAAAATCAGCCACGCTATCAGAATATTCGATGGTATCTGGATATTCTCGGTTTTGATTACCGAGAAGTAATTAAAACTATTAATTCAATACCGAAGTTGTGGGTACCAATACGTGCTTGATAGATTTGCCATTTAGTACGCTTATCCTATTAGAAAATGAAAATGTTCTGGCTTCGACAAGCGAAGATGGTTGATGAGAGGCTATGATGCCTCGAGCATACTTCTAGATTCGTCCGTTTTGGCGTGGGAAACGCATAAAGGCAATCGATGGAGCGCTCATTACGTCGGTAGGCGCAAAGTCGTCGAGCAGGTATTGTCCTGGCTGGAAGATTCTGGTGAGAACCCGAATGTAGTTGGTCTGGGTACTATGCTGGCATCAATGCCAAATGAATGGGCGTTTGTCGCTGTATCGAGCGAGTACCAGATTGCGGCAACTGACAAGATTCGATCCTATCCATTGTTCTATTCCAATCATGCGACTAATTGCCTGATATCAAACTCAGCTCGCCTACTCAGGAGGAGAGTAAAATCAGAGGTGGCTGGCCAGGGCGTGCTTCTAGAATTCGCAATGGCCGGATATATAACCGGTTGCGACACGATGTATTCGGAAGTGAAGCAGCTACAAGCCGGCGAGTTAGTAGCAGTTCCGTTAAATGGAGAAAGGGCACAACTGCATAGGTATTACCGGTACCTCCCTCAGCCGGAGCAAGGTAGTTCGGTAAGGTGGGTTGATGAGCTGGCTGAGACAACCGAGAGCATCTTTAAACGGATGATAGATTCCGCTCGGGGCAGACCGCTCCTTGTGCCGTTATCTGGTGGTCTAGACTCCAGGCTGATTGTCTGCATGCTGCGCCATTTCGGATATGACAGTGTCCAGACATTTTCATACGGCTTACCTGGTAACCACGAGGCCAAGATTGCACGTAATGTAGCTGCGGCCTTGGGGTTCCCTTGGGAATTTGTTCCGACGACGCATTCGGGATTCCGTGACTTCTTTTGGTCGCCTGAGCGCAAGGCATTTTGGGAGTATGCGGATGGGTTGTGTTCGACCCCGACTATGCAAGACATTCATCCGCTATGGGTACTGCGGAAACGGGGGCTTCCTGATGACACCATCGTTATCAATGGTCAAAGCGGCGATTTCATTTCCGGTGGCCACATACCGGACAGGCTTCTGAAAGAGGACGGTAAAGACGGGTTGCTCGACGCAATTTATAGTAGACACTTTGCGTTACGCAAGAGTCTGTTATCGTCCGCGAATTTTGTGAAGATTGCTGAGCGTATCAGCCATGCGATTCGTCAGATGGAGACGGTAGCCAACCGGCCGCTCCATCCGGCGGCCCTATATGAGAGTTGGGAATGGCAGGAGCGCCAGTGCAAGTATGTGATCAGTTGGCAGCGTGGCTACGACTGGTTAGGCTTAGGTTGGCATCTGCCATTGTGGGATGCTGACTATATGGAGTTCTGGAGCCGGGTCCCGTTTGAACTGAAGATTGGCCAGCGACTCTACAAGGAGTACCTGCGCACCCGAGATTATTTTGGGCTCTTCAAAAATTTCGATCCACCAGTCTGGCGCTGGCCTGGGGCCACTATCGGGATCGTACCCTTGGCCCGGATGGTTGGACTGATCAGCGGTACTCGTAACAAAGAGCGCGTCTATAGTTATGCGCGCTACTTTGGTCACTACGGCCCCTATTATGCACCTTGGGGTGCGAAAAGTTTTTTCCGACGTTCAAGTGACATTAGAAACCCCGTCAGTTTGCTTGTCGATCATTGGTTGCTGGAGAATGGTATCGATGCTGATTCTCCCTGAATACTTGCTGCTTTCGAGTTAAGTGTCTTCAAGCTCACCGGTTTTGATCGTACTGCCGGACTTCAGCGGCGGAGGCGCGGAGCGTGTGGCTCTAATAATTGCGAATGAACTGGCGCGATTTGGTCGAAATATCCAGCTTGCTGTTCTCGGTAGCGAAGGGCCTCTTTGTGATGTTGTTTCCAGATCTGTTCGGGTGCATGATCTACGCAAGGATCGATTGCTTACTGCCATTCCTTCGTTACTCAAGCTTGTTCACAACTTGAAGCCTGGTGTCGTATTTTCGACATTGGGTTATATGAATCTGGCATTACTGGCGATTAAACCCTTTATGCCTAAGGGCGTACAGATCTGGATTCGTGAAGCCAACCTTCCGTCTATTAGTTTGCAAAAAAACAAGCGCTACCGTTTGATGCGCTTTAGCTACTCATTGCTTTATCCCCGTGCTGAACTCATAGTGTGTTCGTCAGAGCGGATGCGCAGAGAGTTCATTAACGATTTTGGATTTAACGCTAGGCGAATTCGTCTCCTACACAATCCGGTCGACGAAGTAAAAATCCGCTCATCTGTGGCGCATGTCGAGCTTGCCCCAAGCGATACGGTTCGGTTCGTCGCAGCAGGCAGATTGACAAGGCAGAAAGGATTTGATCGGCTACTCGACATGTTCTCCAGGATAGCCGACAAGAACGCAGTCTTGTATATCCTGGGAGATGGTCCGTTAAAGGACGCCTTAAGGCAGCAAGCTATGCAGCTGGGACTTGCTCCGAGAGTTGTGTTCGCAGGATTCCAGAATCCACCGTGGCCATTTTATCAAAATGGCGATGCGTTTCTATTGCCATCTCGGTGGGAGGGTATGCCAAATGTGGCACTGGAAGCGCTTGCTTGCGGCGTGCCTGTTATTGCGACACCAGAGTCGGGTGGCATTAGCGAGGTGGCGGCTGTGGCAAAGCCGGGTGCAATAAAAGTTGTTGAGGCAGGAGAGCCATTTATCGAGGCGATGCAAAGTGTGGTTAGGCGTTCCCAAGATATCAAGCACACTAGCCTGCTACCATCACAATATCGTCTAGAATCAGTGGTTGATACATTTCAGTCTTGGATTGCGGAAATTGACTAGCTCTGGCCAACTCAGGGTTCTTCATGTAATTGCTGGCTTGGGCACCGGCGGGGCGGAGATGATGCTTGCAAAGTTAGTGGAGGAGACGTTATCTCCGGTTTGTTCAAAAGTATTAGTGTTGATGGACAGGAGTGCTTTATCGAGCAAAGTCGAATCTCTGGGGGCGGATATTGAGTACCTTGGTCTTAGCCAAGGGCGGTTACCGAATCTTCTTGTATTCCTACGATTGCTATCTGTTTCACGGCGATTTGGGCCGGATGTTATTCAGGGTTGGATGTATCACGGCAATCTGGCAGCTTGGGTAGTAAGCCGGTTTGCTTGCCCTCGAGCAAGGCTTTTCTGGAATATCCGACAGACGTTGTACGATTTGGCCTTGGAAAAGCAGCTGACGCGATGGTTGATCGCTGTGAGTCGGTGGGTATCTGCTGCCCCAGAAAGCATTATCTACAATTCTGTGTTGAGTTCTACTCAGCATGAGGCTGTTGGTTATCCGAATCAGTCGACGGTAGTTATACCGAATGGATTTGATTTGTGTCGATTTAGGCCTGATGAGTCCGCGCGTGAATCGGTTCGCCAGGAATTTGGGTTAGCTTCCTTAGCGCCTTTGGTAATTCACATTGCCCGTTATCATCCTATGAAGGACCATTCCACTTTATTGCAAGCCATAAAGCGGCTATCGGGAGAAAATTTGGCGGCCAGGTTTCTGCTTGTAGGGCATGGGGTGACCGAATGTAATCAGGTGCTGTATGGTCAGCGCAATGAATTGGGTTTGCAGGATTCACTGATCCTAGCGGGTGAGCGTTTTGATGTGCCGCGACTGATGGCAGCAGCGGATTTGGCCGTGTTGTCATCTGCTTGGGGCGAGGGGTTTCCGAATGTAGTGGGGGAGGCGATGGCGTGCGGCACGCCCTGCGTGGTCACTGATATTGGTGACTCCGCCAAAGTTGTAGGTGATTGTGGCCTTGTGGTGCCGCCACGTGACCCAGACGCTCTAGCAATGGCGGTAGGGCAACTGCTGTCTGAACACGACTTGCGGAAGATTTTAGGTAATAAAGCACGTCAACGCATTCAAGAATTGTTTTCAATTGAGAAGGTCGCAAGTACATATCTTGATCTTTATGAAGGCAAGTTGATCTGATGTCCGACTTTGAATTATCACGTTTGTTACTCTCCCTGGTTTTGCTACTATCTTGCGCCCTTGTAATGGGGCAAATACTGGAAGCTCTCAAGCTGCCGAGGGTGATTGGGGAAATCTGCGCGGGCTTTGTGCTGGGCCCCTCACTGCTGGGGGCTCTGATGCCGGATGTCTACCAGTGGATTTTTCGAGCCTTCGAAGACCAGACCAAGCTACTCTCCGTTTTCTATTGGCTGGGCCTGATTCTTCTGATGTTTTCTGCAGGATTTAAGGTGTCCACCACGTTTGCCAAAGGCGATCACGGTTTGGTGCTACGGTTGATAGTTGGCGGAATCGGACTTCCTTTCCTGTTCGGGTTTTCGGCCTCGTCCTGGATTCCCAATCAACTGACGCCCAACCCGCTGGCGTTTTCCCTTATCATTGCGATTGCGATGGCCGTGACATCGATTCCTGTCCTGACGAAGATATTCATGGATCTGGGAATTGGCTCCAGCCGCTTTGCCCGCCTTGCGCTGACCGCTTCCGCCCTCCAGGATTTGTTGCTCTGGACCATCCTGTCGGTGGCTCTGGCATTTCAGCAGGGACAGATTGTCGATGGGCGGGGCCTGCTTCCCGAGGTAGCCGGAACGTTCGCGTTTGCTGCTTTTGCGATTTTCGTGGCACCCCCCTTGGTGCGCCTAACGGGGAGAATGTTCATAGATCGCAGTCCTGAGGAGGCCCTTATTGGCTATACCCTGCTGGTTTGCATGGTGTTGGTGTCTGTGGCGAGCATCTTGCACGTCAACATCGTTTTCGGCGCTTTACTTGCTGGCTTGGTCGTCGGTCGCTTTAGATCCGTCCAGATGGATATGGTACGCCGTGCGATCACCAATGTAGCGGCATGGTTTTTTGTTCCAATCTACTTTGCCTTGGTCGGGTTACAGATGAACCTCCAAGTGCACCTAAATGTTGGTTTGCTGCTCGCATTCCTTTTCGCGTCGTCGGGGGTCAAAGTGGCGAGTGTACTCGTCGCGACTCGCACTGTCGTCCCGACATGGAAGCACGCGTTGGATTATGGTGTGGTCATGAACGCGAGAGGGGGGCCTGGCATCGTTCTGGCTAGCTTGGCTTTCGCTGCCAGTATCATTGACGAAGATCTTTTTGTGGCGCTGGTATTGACATCGATATTGACATCTCTTATGGCCGGGGTCTGGCTGCGACGGCGCCTCGATAGAGATGCTGTGAGCTTTCGGTGAGCCAAGTCGATTCTAATTTCTTAGGGAGGGTATCGTGGCCGTAGAAGTACTTTGTACTCTTGGCCCCGCTTCGATGAATGAGCGGGTTATTAGACGACTGACCGACCTCGGGGTGGCCCTCTTCCGCATTAACCTTTCTCATACCGATCTCTCCGACTTGCAGGGAGCGATCGAGTTAATCAGGCGCTATACCGAAGTACCCATATGCCTTGACAGTGAAGGTGCTCAAGTTCGTAACGGCCCCTTAATAGGCGGCAAGGTGACGCTCGTCGAGCACGGGCAGACACAGGCGCGGCGTCTGAAGGGGCCTGGCGATGCCCAGATCTTTGGTTTCTATCCAGAGTTCGTGGTTGACCTTTTGGAGGTGGGTGACTTCATCAGTATCGATTTCAATGCGGTGTTGGTTCAGGTCGTAGGGAAAGAAGGTGGTGGCGTCACGATGCGCGTCCTCAATGGTGGCGTCATGGGGCAGAATAAGGCAGTCACGGTTGATCGAGCGCTGCCCCTGCCTGCCCTGACTGACAAGGACAGGGGGGCAATCAAGATCGGCCGACGGATGGGTATCCGCGACTATGCTCTGTCGTTCGCCAATAGCGGTGCCGACGTAGATCTCATGCGGGAGTTGTGTGGCGAACCGGTTCGGATTATTTCGAAGATTGAATGTCGAAATGGATTGATCCATCTCGCGGAGATTGCCGAGCGATCTGATGCCATACTGATCGACCGTGGTGACCTGTCGCGGGAAGTGCCAATTGAGAGGATCCCGACAGTACAGAAGGAGATCATTCAGTATTGCAACCGGGCAGGACGGAAGGTTTATGTGGCCACCAACCTGCTGGAATCGATGATCCATCAACCCGGGCCGACCCGAGCGGAGGTCAATGACGTGATAACTACCTTGGCAACCGGTGCAGATGGGCTGGTGCTGGCAGCAGAGACTGCAGTGGGCGTGAACCCCATCGCTAGCGTCAACATGATCGTTCGCTTGATCCGGAGTTTCGAGACCAGTCTGCGGCAAGAGGCCAATGGTTTCTATTTTGAGGGTGCGCGGTCGCTCTTAGTTGCTCCTCATGGGGAGGTGTTGATCGATCGGCATGCCGACGAGCGCACTAGAAAGTCGTTGCCCGGCCTGCGCCGAATGAAAGCCGGATTTGAAACACTCATGGACTGCGAACAGATTGCAGTAGGCACCTATTCACCACTCGTCGGTTTCATGGATCGGGAGACTGTGATTTCGGTTCTGTCGCGTAGTCAGCTTCCATCAGGCTTGACATGGACCATGCCCATATTACTGCCCTTGGATGAAGAAGCCAGTTTTGTCCCTGACGTAGGCGAGAGAGTTCTACTGCGTGATCATGAGGGATGCGAGAGGGCGACGATCGATGTTCGCGAGCTGTTCGATCTGGACCTGAATTGGCTAGCACAGGGGTGGTACGGTTCCACCGATCTAGCACACCCCGGAGTAGCACGGTTACGTCGGCTTTCAGGGCGATTTATCGCAGGGGATATCCATCTCCTAGCGCGGGCAAAGTCTCTATATCGTCATTATGAACTGACGCCAGCACAGACCAGATCAGTCTTTGTACACAAGGGTTGGACCCGGGTAGTCGGTTTTCATACACGGAATCCGGCGCATCGGGTCCATGAGTACCTCCAACTTGCCGCTTTGCGCGATACGCATGCTGATGGCCTGTATATTAGCCCCGTAATCGGACCTAAGAAGGATGGGGACTTCCTTCCAGGGCCGATTATGGAAAGCTATCAGACCCTCATGCGCCTCGGCGCCTATCCGGAGGGCCGTGCCCTATTGGGAAGCTTCTCCACGTATTCGCGCTTTGCCGGCCCGCGCGAAGCGGTTTTTACTGCAATCTGTCGGAAGAACATGGGGTGCAGCCACTTCATCATCGGTCGTGATCATGCGGGCATTGGCAACTTTTATGCGGCGGATGCTCTCGATCGGTATTTGGGAGAGATTGGTGATCTTGGCGTAGAACTCGTTCGTTTCGGCCCTATCGCTTGGGATGGTCGCCGCATGGATTATGCTCCTCTGGATGAGATTGCCGAGCCTGTGTCAATTAGTGGAACGCAGGTGCGCGAGGCGTTACGGACCGGGAAACGTCTGCCTGAGTGGTTCATGCGCCCCGAGATCCAGGAGCTAATACTGACAAAGATTGCAGGCAATCAGGAGGTCTTCTCCTGACATGTCAAGGCGTGCAATGATATTTTGGTTCACTGGTCTATCCGGTGTAGGAAAGACAACACTCGCTATTGCCTTGCGCGATCGTTTGGAGGAGGAGGGACAGCGGGTTCTTGTCCTCGATGGCGACGATGTGCGAAGTCGCCTGCATCCGCATCTCGGCTTTACACCTGAGGACATTCGACTAAACAACGAATTGATCGCAAGCTTGTGCGAAGAGATGCGGGCGGATACCGACCTAATTCTGGTACCGATCATCTCTCCCTATCGCGACAGTCGGATGGCTGCGCGGCGACGACTGGCACCGGATTTCCACGAGATTCATATCTCTGCGCCGCTAGATGTTCTGCATGAGCGGGATACAAAAGGGCTATATAGCGCGGCGCGGCGGGGAGAGGTCGGCAACCTGATCGGGGTGTCACCAGAAAGTCCGTATGAATACCCTCAGACCCCTGAGATGACGATCCTTACAGACAAAGAGTCACTAGAGAAGTCTATTTCACGCCTGTTGGAATATGCCCGTAACCGCTTGGCAGAAAGAGACAAAGATGGACCGACCTGATTACTACTTTACTGTGGTTGCCGGACGTAGCGGCCAGTCCACTCTCACCGAGATTTTGCGTCGTTACGTGCCAAGTTGCTATCCTGCCTTTGAAGAGCCCGCACCGAATTTGTTGCTGCCGGGAGGACTTGGTCGGTTGGAGTATCGCTTTCGTCGTCGCTTTGTTGAGACAAACGAATTACTGGGGCGGGGCAAGGTATTGTGGGCTTTTGAGGTTGGCGACGATGATTATCTGGAGCAGGTGGTAAAGAGACGTCTGAACATGATCCAGAGGGCTCTGCAGCGACATCGTACCAGCATCTATTTCGATGTCAGCAAATTCTTTGCGCGCGGTCTCCATAGGGGATTCCGCCGTCTGCTTCCAAAGATCGGCCTGTTGCGGTTGGTTCGCGACCCTGTGGCAAATATGCGTAGCTTTCTCAATCGGAGCAAAAACTTCCGCCTTGACAACAGCTTGCCTGAGGCTGCATCTAACATTTTGAGACTAGACAGCCACGATATGTCGCTTGGTGAGCTTTATCTATGGGCTTGGTGCGAAATCTATCTCCGCTTTGATCATATGATCGAAGGAGGGGGGGTTTCTCGTTGGGCTGAGTTGAGGACTGAGCGTTTAGATGATTCAAGTCATGTGGAATCAGTCCTGCATGAGTTAGGCCTGGATTTCCTGCCAGTACAACCAGTTGGATACCTTAATACCAACATCGACCAGGGCTTTCGAGAAACGCGCGTTGATAATGATTCTATTATCATTTTCGAGCGCTTTATGAGCCGTCTGTCGTCTCGCTGGCTGGATCGAATCTCTTATTTCAATGGTTACGATCCGCGTGCTAGATGACCAGCCGAAGCGGACTGAGCGTATTCAGGATTTTTTTTCCATTGAGCACGTCATTAAAACCAACCTCGATCTGTATCAAGGCAAGCTGGTCTGATGTGCGGTTTTGCCGGATTCCTCTCGTCGCCGGTTTCTTCGGAGAAAGGTAAAGCTATCCTTGCCCGTATGGCTGCCTCGCTGACATTGCGGGGGCCTGACGAGCAGGGGCTCTGGCTTTCCAATTCAGGCACTGTCGGACTGGCGCACCGTCGTCTCGCGGTATTGGAACTGGGGCCAGAAGGGCGCCAACCAATGATTTCTTCATCCGGTCGCTTCGTACTGGTTTTCAACGGCGAAATCTACAACTACCTTGAGTTGCAAGCTGCACTTGAGAAGGACGGGGCAAACTTTCGCGGGCACTCCGATACTGCGGTGCTGCTGGATGCGATTGAACGTTGGGGGATTGGGGAAGCGCTGAATCGGGTTGTCGGCATGTTCGCGTTCGCTTTATGGGACGAACATGAAAAGCGCCTGATCCTGGCAAGAGACCGGTTTGGCGAGAAGCCCCTGTACTACGGCTGGCAGGCGAATGTATTCCTGTTCGGTTCGACCTTGCAACCGTTGCGACAGCATCCGGCCTGGGTTGGCGGAGTGGATCGGCAGGCGCTTGCCGGATTGGTGCGATACGACTATATCCCTGCACCGTTGAGCATCCATCCGGGTATCAAGAGGCTGTTGCCCGGCACTTGGCTGGAAATGGCTTGGAGAAACGGGCGCTGGCAAGAGCGTCAAACAACCTATTGGTCGGCTTTAGCCGCTGCGCGGTCGGCCAAAGCTTCCCCATTTGCCGGAGACCTTTCTTCTGCGGCTGATGCCTTGGAAGCACATTTGGTCCGGACCCTCAAAGGCCAGATGTTGGCCGATGTCCCCTTGGGCGCGTTTTTGTCCGGGGGCATCGATTCCAGCGCGGTAGTGGCTCTCATGCAGGGCCTGTCTGGCAGCCCGGTCAAAACCTTCACGATCGGCTTTGACGACCCTGCCTATGATGAATCCGCTTCTGCCGAGGCCGTTGCTGCGTATCTGGGGACTTCGCATACAAGCTGTCCACTGACACAGGTCGAGGTTCTCGAGTTCATCCCACGGCTGGCATCGATTTACGACGAACCCTTTGCCGATGCTTCCCAGATTCCGACGGCACTAGTTTCTCAGGTGGCGCGCCGTGATGTCACGGTCGCATTGTCCGGCGATGGTGGCGATGAGATCTTTGGCGGCTACAACCGCTATCTTTTGGGGCCGCGTGTCCATGCGTATTGCAATGCATTGCCTCGCTCATTACGGGGAGTGATCGGGCTGAGCTTACGATCGGTTGCGCCATCGACGTGGGATAGTCTGCTTGGCTTCATGGCAGATTCGTCGAGGCCGCTTCACCTGGGTGAAAAACTTCACAAACTTGCCAGCGCACTGCCCGCAGCAAATTCGCGCGAGCTTTATCAGCACTTGGCCACCTTTTGGCATGAAGACTTTCCGTTGCTTGGATCCCAAAGGAGTTCTGTCAGCTCGGGGCAGGATGATGGGGTGTGGCAACAAGATTGGCCATTTGCTGAACAGATGATGCTTGCCGACACACTAACCTATTTGCCAGATGATATTCTTGTCAAGGTAGATCGCGCAGCCATGGGCGTAAGTCTTGAAACGCGGGCTCCGTTTCTTGACCATCGTTTGTTCGAGTTTGTCTGGTCTTTGCCGCTGGAATACCGCATTCGCGGCAGGGAAAGTAAGGCATTGCTGCGCCAGCTGCTATATCGCCATGTGCCGAAAGATCTGGTCGAGCGGCCGAAATCGGGCTTTGCCCTGCCGATTGGTCAGTATTTGCGCGGACCGCTGCGTGATTGGGCTGAAAGCCTGCTTGATCCTGCTCGTCTCAGGCAGGAGGGCTATTTTGATGTTGGCAGGGTGCGGACCGCATGGGATCAGCATTGCTCTGGACGTTTCAACCGCCAATATGAGCTGTGGAGCATTCTGATGTTTCAAGCCTGGCTAGACCATACTGATGAAGGTATCTTGTGTAACATCAACGAAGTAGGCGGGAGTAGTTTCAATAACACGGAGTTGCGTTATGGGCAGTAGAAAAATGGGTCATGCACGCGTTGCACATACCGAATCTCGGGGGAATCAAAACAGAGCATTTGGCATTGCCTTTGCCATTGTTTTTTTTGCTATAGGGCTCTGGCCACTGATTTCGGGTAATTCACCGCGGGTATGGGCGATTGGCACGAGTAGCCTGTTCGTGGTTCTGGCAATTGCAATACCTGGCTCGCTAGGACCGCTAACAAAGTTATGGCTTAGATTTGGTGAACTCCTGCATGTTGTCATGAATCCTCTGGTACTTGGCCTTATTTATTTGATCTCTGTTATTCCGGTTGGATTGCTGATGCGACTATTACGCAAAGACCCACTTCACCGCCGATTCGAACCTTCGGCGAAAACTTATTGGGTACTCCGGAAGCCGTCAGGGCCTAAGCCCGAAAGCCTATACCGACAGTTCTAATCTTGGGGAGAGGTAATGAAAGGTTTTCTGTTCGAGTTTTGGGTGTTTCTCAGAGCCAGAAAAAAATATTGGCTTGTTCCTGTGCTCCTTATGCTTGCGCTTTTTGGTGGGCTGGTGGCGCTGACGCAGGGGTCAGTCTTCGCCCCGTTTATTTACACGATATTCTAAATGATGAATGTCGCCTTCTACTACAATGCTTATTAAGTAAGTAATGCGGATTCTAGGTATTTCGGCCTATTACCACGACAGCGCTGCAGCGCTAATTGAGGATGGCGTCCCTGTCGCGGCAGCCCAAGAAGAGCGTTTTACGCGCAAGAAACATGACGCTGCCTTTCCAGTCAATGCAATTAACTTTTGTCTGGAATATGGTGGCATTTTTTTGCGTGATGTTGATTTTGTCGTCTTTTACGACAAGCCGTTCCTGAAGTTCGAACGGCTGATTGAGACCTACTTGGCACATGCACCACGTGGTTTCCGCTCGTTTCGGATGGCGATGCCATTGTGGTTGAAGGAGAAACTCTTTCAAAAGGATTTGCTTGGCAAGGCCCTCAATCAGATAGATCAGGAGTTCGATTGGCATACTAAGCTGCTATTTGCCGAGCATCATCAAAGCCACGCTGCATCAGCTTTTTTTCCATCACCATTCGATGAGGCGGTCGTACTGACCATGGATGGTGTTGGGGAGTGGGCAACTACGTCAGCCGCAATTGGGCGTGGTAATCACTTGGAAGTAATCAAGGAAATCCATTTCCCTCATTCATTGGGGTTGCTTTATTCAGCCTTCACATATTACGCTGGTTTCCGTGTTAACTCAGGTGAATACAAGCTGATGGGCTTGGCACCCTATGGGAAACCTCGTTTTTTCAATTTGATCCGTGAGCGATTGATTGATGTCAAAGAAGATGGAAGCTTTAGACTTGACCAGTCCTACTTTGATTATTCAACTGGCTTCAGGATGATTAGCTCACGGTTTGAATGTCTTTTCGGACGTCCAGCGAGATGTGCTGATACAGATCCCTTAGAACAGTTTCATATGGATATTGCTGCTTCAATTCAGGCAGTTACTGAGGATATTGTTCTACTCATGACCCGCGCCTTAGCTAAAGAAACCCGAATTGGAAATTTGTGTTTAGCCGGCGGGGTGGCTTTGAACTGTGTCGCAAATGGGAAAGTACTCCGAGATAAGGCATTTGACAAGATTTGGATACAACCAGCCGCCGGTGACGCTGGCGGAGCGCTTGGCGCAGCGCTCGCAGCCTATTACGGTTTATCAAAAGATGTACGCAAGGCTGCGCCAGGGGACTCAATGCAGGGCGCCTATCTTGGGCCGAATTTTGCTCAGTCTGACATCGAACGCAGGCTGGGTAATGTTGGGGCCAGATTCTCGGTGCTCGACGACGCCTCGCTCATTGAAACTACGGTTGATGCACTTATTGAAGGGAAAGCGGTAGGTTGGTTCCAGGGTCGAATGGAGTTCGGGCCACGCGCGCTAGGGGGGCGGTCGATTCTGGGAGATCCTCGTTCATCAACCATGCAAAAGACGCTTAACCTGAAAATCAAATTTCGTGAGTCATTTAGACCGTTTGCCCCATCGGTATTGGCCGAGGAAGTTGGAGAGTGGTTTGACTTGGATCGAGAAAGCCCCTACATGTTGCTTGTAGCCGCCGTAAAACGGGAACGGCATAAGCAAATGACCGATTCTGAAGAGAGCTTATTTGGCATCGATAAATTGAACGTTGTACGTTCAGACATACCGGCCGTAACCCACGTAGATTATTCTGCGCGCGTACAGACTATCCATGCTGAAACCAATCCTCGTTATCATTCATTACTGAAAGCCTTTCAGGCGCGCACGGGGTGCCCTGCGTTGGTCAATACGAGCTTTAACGTGCGAGGGGAGCCGATTGTCGGAACCCCTGAGGATGCATTCCGTTGTTTTATGGGGACGGGCATGGAAGCCCTGATTGTTGGAAATTGTGTTCTGCATAAGGCCGAGCAGAATGTGGCACTTGCCCAAGACTATAAAACGGCATTTGCATTAGATTAAACAGAGTGCAAACGATGAGACCCGAGCCCACCAGGGTAGAGAAAAGCCTTGCAGCGATACCGGCATGGCGGCGAATGCTCTATGCGTTGCTTGCGGTGGCCTTTAGTCTGCTTGGACTTGCGGTGTCAGCAGAGATTGTTCTTCGTCTTTTGCCCGTTAACGAGGGTTTGCGAACCCAATCAGTTAATGCGACGAACCCGGTTTATCGCTTCGAACCAAACCGGGTGTCAACGTGGTCACGTGGGTGGAATTTTTCCATCAGCAATGAGGTGCGTGTGAATAACGATGGCTTTGTCAATAATCAGGACTATGTTATTGAGGGGCAACGTCCTCTAATGGCGGTCGTGGGCGATAGTTATATCGAGGCCGCTATGGTTCCCTTCAGAGAAACGACTCATGGACGCCTCGCAGAGTCGGTTGGCGGGCGGGGTAGAGTTTATAGTTTTGCCGCATCAGGTGCAGGATTAAGTCAATACCTTGTTTGGGCGGCATACGCGAGAAATACGTACAAACCTGACGTATTTGTATTTCTGCACATTTCCAATGATCTCTCGGAGTCGCTTATTCATCGTGGTCGAAGCCCGGGTTTTCATCACTTCGAGCGCCTGCCAGAGAACAAGGCACTGGTACGCCGCATCGACTATGAGCCCACCCTCATCCGAAAGTTGGCTCGCTATTCGGTGCTAGCAATGTATCTAATTACAAATTTAAAGATTGAGTCGGTATTGAAGTGGGATCTCCAATACTTCGGCGCCCAGGATAAGCGATGGACGGCCAATATTGAAGATGAAGCGCCTGAGCAAGAGTACAACGATTACCAGTGGGCTGTACGCTCTTTTCTTGATGCCCTTCCCGAAGCAACGGGACTCCCCGCAGAGCGTGTTGTGATTGCGATAGACGGTGTTCGAGAGGCGATCTACGATCCATCGAAAAAGGAGCAGGTAGCGAAGAGCGTTTGGGGAAAGATGCGTAAATATATGGCAGAACAAGCTCAGTCTCGCGGTTTTTTGGTAATCGACATGCATCCGAAATTCGAGAAGTCCTACGCCCAGGATGGTCGTCGATTCGAGTTTCCCACTGACACTCACTGGAATGGTCATGGCCATGCGTTACTGGCTGAAGCAATAACTCAAACGAAGTTATTTGACAAATTGTATCATGGGGCTAAATAAAGTGCTCTGACAGTTTTAAGCGTATTCACCAACACTAACCGTCTTATTGAAAGTTAAGAGTTCCGCTTCAACACATTAAATTTGTAGACAAACGAAGCTACTAAGACCAAAGCGTTTAGACGGAGGACGCGCAGTTCTCCCGCCATGAATTGAATATGACCTCTGCGTTTACTAAACCTCGCTTATGAACAGTTCGCACGTCTAAAGATGCTTAAGCGCGTTGGAGTCATTTTGCTAAAAGCCGGGATTACACTTGGTTTGTTCTACGTTCTGGTAACGCGGATAGATCTAAATGCGACAGTAGGTCTGATGGCGGCGACCGACTGGCGCTCCGTTTTGGGTATCGTTGGTGTTATGGTTTTGCAAGTAATTGTGGCTGTATTTCGTTGGTATAGGATTATGATTCGCAAGGGAGTGCACATTTCAGTCAGGCGCAGTGCCCGTTACTTCTGGCTGGGATTGTTTTTTAATCAGTTGCTGCCATCAAGCATTGGGGGCGACGCAATAAGAGGGTACTGCCTGGTTCGCGATGGGCAGAGTGTAGGACGCGCCACCTTGTCGGTGTTGCTTGATCGCATACTGGGAATGGCCGGATTGGTCGTGCTTATAGCATTAGCAATTCCCTATGCTATGAATCTTATAAATAATGCTGAAATGCAGTGGGGCATGATGTCTGCGCTGTTGGTGGTTATCGCGGGCTTTATCGCGATACTGTTCATAGATATCTTCACGAGAAGGTTTTCAAGCTGGCGCGTGATGAAAGGGCTGACCACACTGGCGAGCGATGCACGTCAGTTGCTGGGTTCACGGCAGGGTTTGGGTTTAGTGCTGTTTTCAGTGCTTATTCATATTTTGTCCATTTTGGTCGTGGGAATGCTTTCGTCGGCACTTTCAATAAAGTTGATTGGATAGCCTTGACCGTTATTGTGCCGATTACC
>JACCDX010343364.1_pt1 | contig 41261 bp, 46 predicted proteins | sample 7449681 | NCBI WGS metagenome assembly JACCDX01 (sample SAMN15323450, study PRJNA562643) | freshwater metagenome | isolation source: river surface water | place: USA:Blue River Watershed | collected 2017-08-18
ATGCTTTTATCTTTTCTGTGTTTATTCTTATTTCCACCCAGTTACCATAAGCAGCAGAATTTTTTGATTCCATTCGAGCTTCACCACTATCAAAAAAGTCAACAAAACATTGTGTTATATATTCGATATCTAACTCTTTTCCAGCTTCTTCAAAAAACTTTCTTATTCTCATAATTTTTTATATTTTAGTCTTTAGGACCATATCCTAATAAATTAATTTCATTTAATATTGAATTGAATTGTTTAAACCAATTTTTTATTCGATCCAATCCTCTAATACACTTATTCTCCATTCTAATTTTCTGATTTTTTTCTCTACATTTTTAATGTATTCTTCATCATCTTCAAACTTCAATCTTGTTTGTTTACCAGATATTGTGTTTTCTAATTTTGATTTTTCTTTATTAGCGGCTTCTAAAATTCTTTCTAAATTAGGATTTCTAAATAGATAAGCCAATTCATCTGTTGTATAAGACTTACCACTAGGTTTAATTCCTAAAATATCACAATCTTCTTCTGATAATAAACCATCTTCAGTTTCATAAACTTCAATTTTTAAGTCATTGAAGTAGTAATCATCTCTCTCATTTAAAGAAACTATTTGATCAAAAATATCTAAATGAATATCATTATATTCTAAATAAGAATAACAATCCATTTTTCTAGTACTTATTACATTACCACTTGTCCATTGATCGGAAACTAATTCCTCATCTTTTCGAAGTTTATTATAAGCGTGAGAATAAATATCATCATCTACCCATGTAATAATATAATCTTCATCTTCATTGTAAAAAGATTTATCTAAAAATTCTGAGTACACCGCATCATGTTCATTTATCCATTCTTCTCTAAACTCGTCATAAACTAAAGCGTCGTGACCATCTGGGTACCAACCTCTATTTCTTCTAGAACCTAATGTTACTTCTACTGCGTAATCTCTTAAAATATATGTATCTTCCCAATCAGAGTAAACAGCTTCATCCTCTGGTATTCTTCTATCATGATAATCGGACCAAACTCCACCAAAGTCTTCATAAGTACCATCTGTACAAGTTAAACTCCAATCTTCATCTTCATTATCATCATTAAAAAGTAAATTATCACTTATTCTTAATCTTTTAAATGTGTCCATATATGGATAGTAATTAAAATCAACATTATCTAATTTAATTCTCATATCAACATAACTGTGATCTTCACCTTTATATGTTACATTTCTTACTTGACTATATCCAGAATATGTTCTTCTAGACCAACCTTTTTCATCTGAATAATCTCTGAATAGTTGAGTTACTGAATCATCTTTTCCATAAATTCTATCCATAAAGATTTCAGCATCTTCTATATCTCTTGATTTATGATCATTTAATTTCCAGACAAGAGCTCTACCTAATACTTTATCTTCTTCAGTTACATACACAAGTAGACTAACTATTTCTGGATTTTTAACATAAATATCCAAATATGGTTGACATCTATCATATCTCATACAAGAATTTCCTAAATCACCAGATTCTTCTTCATAATTAGAAACTAAATAATATTTTCTTATATCTTCACCTTTAACTAACAGGAATTTATTTTCAGATGGTTTATTTATATTTTTAAAATTATTTACAAATTCTTCTACTTCTTTTGAAGAATATTTACCTGGAAAAATTTGATTTACTAATCTACCAATACCAGTTGAGTTTCTTGATTTTGTACTTAATTCGTATTGTGTATCAGTAAAAAGATGATTTATATCATTTTGTGTAATAGTACCATCTGATAGTTTTTGTAAATCTATTGCTAGTTTATCTTCACTATATCTTCTGCCTTCAACTCCTTTTTTAATTAATGAAAACGCTTTTTTAAATTGTGTGAATTTAATATCACCTTCATTATCACCTAATGAAATAAAAGTCATATCTGGTTTAACATCAGTATATTCTACTTCTAAAAGGTTTTGAGCAATTACACTATTTTTTAAATTTCTTAGTTTTAATAGATTATCTTTGAAATCTTTTGTATAATAAATAAAAGACTCATTTATAGCTTTTTCTAATAATAAATCTGTTGAGAAATCGTTATATCTGTATAACATTTAATTAAATAACTTTTTCTTATATATTAAAAATTATTCTTCATTTTCAAACTCTTTTTTAATACATCTAACTGAAAGGAAATCGCCTAAATCAGCTTTTCCTCTTCTAACATTATAAATTTCATCAAACTCTATACCCCATGCTTTTTCATCATCTTTAGTTGATGTCCAGTAGAATGAACCTTTTATAACAATTAATGACTTTTTAATCGTATCGTTAATCGTATCAGTCTTGTAACCTTTGTACCCATTGTTATTATTTACAAATGCTTTTAGTTGATTTTCGTTCAATGTGTTTATTAGTGTGTCCCAATCTTGTTTAGATGGTAGAAACCAACCAGTTGGACAAGAGTTCATAGCACCCTGATAATTTAGCTTTAAAGAGTCGTAAGTAGGATTTATAAAACTACCAATTCCTTTTTGATCTCTTTGAGTTTCAAGATTTAGTAGGTAGTTTTGATCTTTATATGGTATTAAATCATCCCACATCCAAGAGACAAAGTGTTTTATACCACCATTATCATCAAATATAGGAATATCTATAACCCTGTATAAGTGAAAATTGTGATGTATATGACCTTCTTTTAATCTAACTTTTTTATCTTGTGATAAAGTAATTAATGATGAAAAGATAAAAATTACTAATATGATATATTTAAGATATTTCATAATATTTTATTGAGTTTTTCTTCTCTTAAAATTTGAGTGTATTCATTTATTGGTATTGTATATCTACAAGTCATTCCTGTTTCATTTTCTCCTTCAAATGTAATTGCCTTTCCATCATAACCACCGTCTTCGCCTAATGAATATAAGTTACATATTTCAAAATATGAATTAGAACCTGGATAAAGATTTATCGCTGTTACTTTATTCCATGGACTATCTTCTTGTTTAGATAACCATTTGAATACTATATTCATATCTACATCTTTTGCTTCCATAAAATGATTTTATATTTTAATATATAAAGATATGAAATTTAATTCACACAACAAAATTAATTTTATTGGAATGAAATCAAAAAAACATATCAGAGATTTCAAAATATTTGAGTATGTTGATAACAATGTTGATGTTGTTGTTGGTTTATTAGTTTTATGTAAATCTACTGATAGAGTTTTTTTAATTCAAAGAAATGATAAAAATAAATACTGGTCAATTATAACAGGTGGTTTTGATCCAGGTGTTGATATTAATTATTTAGATTGTATAAAAAGAGAAATGTCTGAAGAATTGAGGTTTAAGAATATAAGTTCGATTAAAATATCAAATGGTGGTGATGAATTTATTGCATCTAAGAACAGAAACTTTAAATACTATTATGGTATTGTAGATGAAGAGTTTTCAGTTATATTAGATGATGAAAATTTAAACTGGGGTTGGTTTTCTATAAATGATACATCAACTATAAATGGTCAGTTTAATACATTTGGTTTACCGGATAATCTTTATCCAGGTGTTATTCAAAAAATACAAACTATACTTAGTATTTATTAAAAAAGTCTTTATCAACATCAAAAGTTGATTTTTTACCAACATTCTTTAGTTCTTCTTTAATCCATTTATCAGCAACTTGTCTTCCAGCATTTTTTAACTTTAAAAGAAAATTTAAATCAGTATTCATTTTAGTTGAGTAATCTAACTTGCCCAATGTTTCATATCCAGATATTAGATGAACAAATATTTCTTCACTTCCGTATTTACCTAAATTTAAACCATCTCTGATTAATTCATTTCTAATTTGAATCATTCTCATTTCATTCATTAGTGATGAGTTAAAACAAATTTCAGTAACTCGATCATTTATATCTTTGGCATTCATAGGAACTTCATTTATATTAATAGAGTTTAACTTTATTAAAATCAAATCAGTTACTTTAGAATTTAAGATTAACGGTGATAATGGTGGATTACCCATGTATCCACCATCCCAATAATATTCATTACCAATTTTAACTGCTTGAAAAACACTTGGTAATGCAGTTGATGCCATAACAGAATCAATTGTAATATTTCTACCGTTAAATATTTTTAGATTATTTGTTTTAACATTAGTTGCACATATAAACAACTTAACATTTGTTTTTTTCAATTCATTGAAATCTACTATATTGAGTAATATATTTCTTAGAGGATTAATATTAAATGGATTAAATTGATATGGGGAAACATATTGAGTAAAATACTCAACAAATGGATAACTTAATTTAAATCCGTGTTTTGATATATCAACCCAAACTTTTTCTAATAGTTCTTTTGCTTTTTGTCGACCACCAATATGTAAACCCCATGTCATAACAACAGCGTTTACGGCTCCAGCTGATGTTCCACAAATCGAGTCAAATGATAATTCTTTTTCATCAAGCTCTAATAATCTATCTAATACACCCCATGCGAAAGCTCCGTGAGAACCTCCGCCTTGAAGTGCTAATCCTATTTTACTCATTTTAAATAAATTTTTTAGTGTCTTCTATAAATTTCTCTAAACCTATATCTGTTAGTGGATGTTTTAAAAGAGATTTAATTACATCTAATGGTGCTGTTATAACATCACATCCTAATTTAGCACATTCTATAATGTGCATAGGATTTCTAAGAGATGCTGCCAAAACTTTAGTTTCTATATCAGAGTAATTGTCAAATGTACTTAAAATATCTTTAATTAAATTAATACCATCTGATGAAATATCATCTAATCTCCCAACGAAAGGTGAAACATATGTAGCACCAGCTTTTGCTGCTAAAAGTGCTTGACCAGGTGAGAATATTAAAGTACAATTTGTTTTAATTCCATTTTCAGAAAACTTTTTTATTACTTTAATACCATCTGCGGTCATTGGTACTTTAACAACAATGTTTTTATGTAAACTTGCTAATTTCATTCCTTCTTCAAACATAGAAATGTAGTCTGTTGAAAGAACTTCAGCTGATACGTGACCAGTTGTTATTTTACAAATATCAACATAATGTTGTATAACATTAGAGTGACCTTGTATTCCTTCTTTAGCCATAAGAGATGGGTTTGTAGTAACACCATCTAATATTCCAAGCTCATGAGCTTCTTTGATTTGATTTAGATTTGCAGTATCTATAAAAAATTTCATATTTTTATTTTATTTTTTAAAAGTTAGGATCATTTGGATCTAACTCTTTTACAATGTGTTCTTCTATCCAAGACTTTGGTATATAAGATAAGAGTGAATAAATGACTCCAACTATTATTAGTGTGAATGGTAACATATTATTTTTTCTTTTTTATCAATTCTTTAGCTGCTTTAAAATTATCAAAAGCTTTTTCAGAGAAGTTTTTACCGGGTAATGATTTAAAATTATGACATCTTAAAACGGTTTCATACCATTCTGTCGTATCTGAAACGCTCATAAGAATATAATTTTTTAATCTATAATTATTTACTATTTCTTTAAAAGTATCTTTGTTACACCCATGTACTCTGAACTTTTCTAAAATAGAGTTTCGTTGTCTATTACTTTCGGTAATTTTTTCTAACATATTCTTAAAGTTTAAGATAGCTTCTTCATATTTATCAGTTTCTCCTAATAAAACTTTTAGTTGTGTATCTCTATCTCTTTCTTTTATTGTATTTTTGAAAAATTCCGAAGCTTGATAAGAACTTTTGAATTCAAATTCAAAAATTTCACCAATTGTATTTTCACTAATAGCTTTCATAAGTGCCTTCTCATTACGAAAGAACTTACCACTACCCCATTTTCTTTTTAGAAAAAAAACTTTATTATTTTTCTGATTCCACATCTTTACACATTTTTTCTATTATATCTTCTTCAATTAAATCTTCGATATCTTTATTTTCATTTACAAATAAATCAGTAGCATCTTGAATATCAAATTCAACATTATTATTTTTAAAAAAATCTTTCATTTTCTCTAAGTTAATTTGGTTACAAACAACCACAGATGTTATAAAATCATTTTCATTTACTAAGTCAACTGATAGTTTCAAATCTAAATCCAACATCATTTGTTGGTCTTTTTCTGAAAGGTTACTATTTAGATTCTTATTAGTTTCCTCTGTTAGGTTGGTATTTATTAAATAAACTCTATTCATATTAAGTAATATTTTATTTTTATATGAAAAAATATTTAAAAAGTTATTTGAGTATTTAATATATATGTAATGAAATATCTAAAAGAATGGTTAATATTTGAAAAATATAATTCATTAGATGAATATACTAATTTTGTTATTGATAACTTAAAAAAATATAATATATTTCAATCTCAAATGAGTGATCTAATAGACAGATATTACTTTGAAATTGAAGATGCTTATAATACTGGTGAGAATCCTTTTCAAGTATCTCAAAAAATTGCAAAAGATCTAAACCTTGAAACTGGTGGACTTTTTCAATATAAAATGGATGGTACAAACCGTTCACAAGCAATTACTTATTTATGAAAAATTTAAAAACATATTTACAATTCTTTGAAGATGGCACTGCATGTGTAAATGCTTCAACAACAGCTGGTATGGGTGCTGTTACAAATGCTGTAGTTGGTTCTATACCTGGTGTTCCTAATGGTGCTCCTGGTAGTGATGCTACATTTACTTTAGGTGGAGTTGCTACTAAACAACCAGTTGGTGGACCAGCTGATGTTTCTGATGCTAGATTTCTTAAAAAAGAAAAGACTAATAAAGTGGAAGATATTAAGAAGAAGAAAAAGAAAAAAGAAGACGAAGAAGAAAAGTGAAACACCTAGTTAATTTTAAAATATTTGAAAAGAAAGAAGAAGTTAAAAAGACTAAAGCTCAAGAAATGATCGAAGAGTTTAAAAAAGACTTTGGTACTGAATTAGATGAGAAGTTTGAAGTAGAACAAATTAAACTTCTTATAAAGGCTTTTAAATATTTTAATGCAAAATTTATTAAGAATAAAATACATAAAATAAAACTAGAAGACTTAGGTGGTGTTCATGGTAAATGGAAAGATACTCCTAAGAAAAAACTAATGATTTTAAATCCAAGTATTTTTGATTTTAAAAAAGATTTTGAAAATGGTATTAATGATGTTCCTTATAAACTATTTGTTATAGTTCATGAAATCGGACATTGTATAGATCATATTGAAAAAGTATCGTACTCGAAAAAGTGGCAAGCAATATCAGGTTGGAAAAAATGTGATAGAGATGAAGTCATACCGGATGGATATGATCGGTATATAGAGAAAAGACCAGGTAGAGAAAGAGCTGGTCATAAAAAATCAAATTGGGTTTATAAAGAAGGTTCTGATTTTTGTAGGAAGTATTCAAGTAGAAATCCAAGAGAGGATTTTGCTGACTCGTTTGCTTTTGCTGTCTTTAAAGTTTGGAGTAAATTTAAAGGTGAAGGTGGTAAAGAAAAACTTGATATTGTTAAAAAAGTTTTATGTGAAATAGATTAAAAAAAAGTCCACTCATTTGAGTGGACTTTTTTTATAGATCTTTACTCTTATTATCTAAGAATTGTTTTTCTTCATCGGATAAAGAATCTAAACCTTCTTTACCAATTTTATCTAAGATAGAATCTACATCAAAATCTTTCTGATTTTTATAATCAGTGTTAACAAAATCTCTAACAATTTGAATATCAACAAAGTTTTTATCAATATCTGGTATAGATTTTTTAACTTCTTCGTTTTCGTAGAATTCACATTCAACCATCATCTTGACTTTAGTTATTTCAGAAACAACTTTAAATACACTTTCAGGAACTATACCTTTAGGTAGTCTATCGGAAATAACAAAATTTCCAATCTTCATAGTGATATTGACTCTTATTTTAGACATTTCGTAATTAAGTCTTTCTTCATACATCATTTTAGAAGTCATTTCATTGATTTCTTCAAATTTGTCTAAAGTATTATGACTTTTTGGTACAAAGAATCCAAAAGAACAATAAAGTTCTATTTTAGAATCGTCAACCTCTTTTTGAGAGAATCTAGCATTTTTAGAATTTTTAATCCAATCTTGGACTTCGGTGAACTGATTTAGTTCTTCTTTTTTAATATCAATTGTAAACATAAAAATAAATTAATAATAATTATTATTACAAATATAATAAAAGTTTAGATAACTCTCACATATCTTGGTGTAGAAAATCCGCCATTATTTATAGATAGTGCATAAAGAAGAATTTTAGTCATTATCTTATCTATCTCATTTTTAGTATTTGGCTCTCCATTTGCTAAGAATCTTGGTGATGGATCATTATTATCAATTATACTAAGAGCTCTCACTATTTGAAGTGATTGTATTTTAGAAATTAATTTTTTCTCTAATCCATCATTTTTTCTACCATATAAATCATAACTTATCTCAACTCCAATTGGTTTATATTTTCTTATTTGATAGTTGATATCATCAACCATCTCTTTTAATTCACCTACACTTTTAGATTTCAACTCTTCGACAGTTTGTAAAGGATTATCTTTTATAACCGAATGAACATATTTATAGAATGATGATTCTTCTATAAATTTCTTCATCATTAGAAAACTTATCTTTCCGTGTCTTGCATAAACACCATCTATCTCACCATCAACATTTTGATATTTAGAAGAATTTGATGTATCAATTTTTATATTTCTTTGTCTAACAATTGGTTCATTTTCACCTTTTGGTAACCATGACGATAAGGTATCAATTTTAGATCCAATACCCTTATCAACATCTGATTCTAAATGAAATTGAGTAACATTAAATACAGGTAGATCTGCACCAGCTTCATTATTTGTAATAACACGACCACTTAATAGTTTAGAACCGATCATTTTTAGTGATATAGGTATTAAATTTCTTTTTTCGAATTCTGAATTTAATACTCTATTTAAGTCTAGAATATCAACTGCATCCATTATTGATTTGCATATTTTATTATACTCTTCTTTATCGGATGTTACTACCCAAACATCAGCTGGACAGTATTTAGAGAAATCAGTACCAACAAATTCTTTATAATATCTTGGAAAATTACTAAAATGTGTTGCTTTAGAAAGTGTTTTATATTTACTTAAAATTACTTTATTGATTGAATCTGGTACGGTGTTTGAGTTATGATAGAAGTTGTATTCTATATCACTATTAAATAAACCTTTTCCACTAGCTATATAATTAGCTATATTATTTATTGAGTTTTTAAAAGTAGCCATCCAAAATGGATCAGATATAAAGTAATCAATATTTCTTATTATAAAATCTTTTGGTATGTAACAATTATCAGGAAACTTTTTTGATAAGAACTGATCTAGAAATTCATTTACATCTTCTTGTTCTAAATTTCTTTTGATTTCAATTCTTCTTGATAATAACATCATTTGGATAACTTCATTCTCGTTAGTTGTTTTACCAGCTCCCTTAGAACCAAAATCTGTTGATTTAAATAAATCTGTTAGTTTATAATAATTACCGTCATTTGCTAGAAAAACCTTTTTTCTATTGAAGAATTTTTTAGCATTTTCTTCTAAATAGTTTCCATTTTCGTCAACTATTTGAGAAATAGGATTTACATCACTATCTATATCAACATATTGACCACTTTTTGTATCTAGTATTTTGTCTATAATAACCTTTTTACCATTATCTATTTCTAATGGTTTTTTATTTTTCAATTTATCAATAAGAACAAAAACTCTTAGTTTACCATCTATTGATTTTTTTAGGTCATCGAATTCAAGTTTAGCCTCAAAGAACTTACTAAATTTTATAATATCCATAAACTATATATAAAATTTATAAATTACAATTGTTCTACTATAACTTTAATTTTACCGATTGAATGTTTTGCTAAATTACCAAACGCCATATGACTTAAATCAATATGGTTTTTACCCATTTTATGTCTATCTGTTACCTCGACAATACATGAGTCTCCCGTAACGACATTTCTAACTAATAACCAAGTTCCTCTAGGTACTAAATTATAAGCTGCTGTAGGATGTTCTCTATGGACTCTTGGGTGTGATTTTGTGTGATACCAAGTAGCAGTGTGATGTTTTTTAGGATCATTATCTATAATGATAGGTTTACTTGGTTTTAGTATTAGAGTATCTTTTTCTTTAGATACTTTTACAATAGTTGAATCTTTTTCTTCTTTGGTAGTTTTAACAACTTTTTCATTTGTGTTAAAGTTAATACCTGCAAAGAAATTATTTAAAATTAAACTACTTATAAAAATAAGTAAAAGCGTTGCTATTATTCTTTTCATAATTGATTTATTTTTTAGATGATTATCTTATATCATCTAAAAGTTAAAAAGTTTATTTTGTTTGATATTTGGAGATTAATTTAATAGTTTTCAAAGAATTTCAAATACTTCATTTCTTTGACTATTCTATATTTTAGCAAAGGTTTATCATTGACAGTGATATCTCCTTTTTTATTTTTTCCAATTTTTTTGACTTTCACTTTTTTATTTTTAAATCTACCACCAAGTATAGTGTCACCAATTTCAATTGGAACTTTTATATCTTCAAATTTTTTTAAGTGATTCATGTGAATGTGTTGATTGGTTTTTCTAATCTATTTTCCCAACCTTCACCAAATTCTTCTCTTTCGTCAGCATCTGCATTGGTTAGGTATTGATCTAATCTATTATTTTTAATAAACTTATGTAGTTTCTTTAAACCATTCTCGTCCATTTTATTTATGTGTGGAGTTAATTTACTGTGTACATCATCCCAACTATCTACACCATCAACATCATATCCTAAATCATCCATAGAATAAACTAATACTTTTTTAGAAACACCTGGTCCTTGATTAACACAAGCATCGTATAAAATATTTGCGATTGGTTGACTTTTTATTTTTTGAAAACCTTGAGGATTCCAATATTCATTCTCATATATTTTAGTGGCTGTTTCTTTTGATAAAGCTTTCATTATATTTTTCCACTTAACACCAATATCTCTTTTATTGACAAATTTTTGATCAAGTCTCCATTGTTCACCAAAAGAAAGTACTTGTTTACCACATAGTTCTTCATATCTATGACCATAACATTGTTTTAATGCTTTAATTTCAACATTTGATGTTGGTTTTACATTTGTTTTTATTAAAGTAAAAGCTGCTATACCATGATTTGTACCAATTAAGTGTCCTGATTTACCTGGTCCTGTATAATTACCAGCATCAACAGTATTTTCTGTATATCCACCTTCAGCAAATGAAACCAATTCATTAGCTGATTTAAATGAAGATTCACTACCAGTTGGTGTTTCAGTTTCAGTTTCTTCTACGTCATTACTAATAGTAGTGGTAGTAGTTTCTTTTTCTTGTTGTGACATTGTAGAAATTTTAACCTCTTTTAATACTGGTTCTTTTACTATATCACTATCAGTAATTAATTTATTAATAGGTAATTGAGTAATTGAAAATATTAATATTGATAATTTTATCAATAAATCTTTTTTGATATTATAAGGTAATTCTTTTAACTCTTGAACAAACTTATCAAAATACTTTTTAACTTGTTCTTTGTCTAGCTTTTGTATAAAAGATTTGATTTTATCAAATGGTAATAGTTTAATATCAAATTCGACTGGTTCTTCTCCTTGATTTAAATAATCTTTAAACTTACTTAATCCTGTTCTGAATTTAGAAGCTTTTGATTTAGCTAAACTAAGATATTTTTTGACTTCATCTTTAATATCTTTTGTTTGTTTTTCAATTTCCCACTCAAGTCTTATAGGTTCTTCATCTTTGATAGGTTCAAACTTTTTAGTAGGTTGAACATCCCAAGTGATTGTATCACCAACATTTACTTTATCTTCTGGTTTTGTAAAATCCCATTCCATAGTTGGAGAATTATTCTCAACTAATTTGAAAATTTCATAAATTATTTGTTGAAATTGATTTTCTAAAAGAAAATCTTCATATTTAGATATTTTATTCATAAAGTATATATTAATTTATGAATCTTTTTTTCTATCTAATTTTTTCTTTTTCTGTTCTTCAGTTAAAAAGCTAGATGGGAGTATTTTATCTTCTTGTTTAAAAACTTTCAATAAAATAAAAACTAAAGTACCACCAGGTAAAATACTTAAAGATGTAAGACCTAAGACTTTGAAAATATCACCAGCTTGTTCTTTAACCTTTTCTTTTTCTTCGTTGGTTAAATCACGTCTTTTACCATTTTCATCCAATAGTTCTCCTCTTGATTCCTTTAAAACTAAATCAAACACTTCTTTTGTTTCTTTACCTTCTTTTTGCAACTTGTCAACAAAGTCATCAAAACGACTTTTTAATTTTTCGACAAGTTTATTCAAACCTTTCATGGACTTTATATACTTCATAGTTATAAAACAAAATTATTAATAAGTTATATACTATATATAAAAATATTTTAATAACTTTGTAATTATGAAACTTTATTATTTAGGAGACATACACGGTAACTTTAATGTTATTCATCACTATATCAAAAAACTTGATATAAAGGATGCTCATATTATTCAAGTTGGTGATTTCGGAGTTGGGTTTAAAAGTATTGAAAAAGAAAAAAGATTGCTTGAAATGTATCACGACAGATTAGTTAAAAATAATGTTACTGTTTGGGCAATTCGTGGAAATCATGATTATAAACCACATTTTGATTTAGATCCATTTGGATTTACTAATATTAAATTGATTCCAGACTACACTGTTTTAGAATTATTTGATAAACGAATTTTATGTGTTGGTGGTGCAGTCAGTGTTGATCGTACTTGGAGATATACTTCTAAACAAAAAAATGGAATATTTGATAATCAAGTACTTGGTGTTGAAAGTTGGTGGCCCGATGAAATATTTCAATTGGATAAAGAAAAAGTTTGTGAAATGAAAAATATTGACATTGTTGTTACACATACTTGTCCTCATTACTGTCCACCTGATAATACATTTGGTTTTGGTCCATTTGTTGAGGGTATCATTCGTAATACTGGTGATGTTGGGTTAAAAACTGATTTAAATGTTGAAAGACAAGCTATGACAGAAATGTTCCATCTTTTAAAGTTAAATGGTAATAACATTAAGTATCATTATTATGGACATTTTCATAATAATGATGTTCAAAATTATGAAGACTGCCAACATAGAATGTTAGGAATTGGTGAGTTGTGGATGCAGGTTGATTTTTAATATGAGAAGTGAAACAATAATCTATTTAAGATGGAAGATTACTGGAAGAATTGAACATTTTGTTAACTTAGGTAAACTTTATCTTTATTATTCCGAGGCTGAATTAGGAGTCTCAAGACATACTTTAAATAAGAAAGACTTATTTGATGGATATCAAAATGATACTATTGAAGTAAGAAAAACTGTTGTTAGATAAGAGAGGTTAATAACCTCTCTTTTTTATTTCTGATAATTTATTTGAATTCCTACTGTAATATTGTGTAATAAAGGAACATTACTTTGTGGATTGTAGTTTAAGTTGTCTTGTATTGTAAGACCAACCCAATGTCTAAGAGGTATAGTTAATTTGGTATTTCCAAAAACTAAATAGTCATTAAATTCTTTAAAACTGGGCTGATAAAAATATTCAGATGAAAATGTATAATGATTATTTGTGTATTTATATTTTAATCTAACAGAGTGTCTAAAGTTTTGATTTAAAGAATCTTTAAAATTAACTGAGTTTTGGTAAAGAGTTGCATATGATAATGAGAAATTATATGTACTATCTTTGGTTTTATTAATAATTACTAATCCAAGACCTATTAAATTATTCGACTTCACTTGTCTGGTTAGTGAATATCCAAATTGGTATGTCATGAATCCATCAATCTTCATCACTTTGTGTGAGAGGTTTAATCTTTCCATTAATTCATTTGATGTTAATTTTGGTGAAAACGAGCTTTGAAAGTTAGTATTTGATTCTAATTTAAACTTATTTAAAGTATATGAGTTGTTACCATTAAATGCAAAGTTAAATTGAACATTGTTTGATTTAGAATATATCCCAGTTATACTATTATCTAGTGAAATTTTTTGTGATAGTATTAAATTTGGTATTAGTATTAATAAAAGTAAAATTTTTTTCATCCTGTAATTATTATTTCTCCTAAGTTGTGTGATAAAATCATCCACTTAAAATTGTATTTTTTTAGTAAATTGAGAGTTTTGTTTTGCATAGTAGTTGAGTTACCAGTTATTATAGAAAATGGTGGTTTATTTAAAAGGATAAAGTCTTCAACTATGTCATCGACACTTTGATGTTTTATTCCATGTAGATCTAATTTATTTTTCATTTTTAATATATATTAAAAAATTTTAAAAAGATGATTATTATAATCATCCTTAAAAAATAATTAATCACTATGGCTGGAAAAGCATCAAAAACTACAAGTGTGAAAACTCACATTGCAAAGCCTCATAAAAGAAGACCTGGGGTTCATTCAAAAAAGAAAACTTCAAAATCTAAAAGGGCTAAGAACTATAAAAAACAATACAGAGGTCAAGGAAGATAACAAAAAGTGGTATATTTTATATACCACTTTTTTTATTAAACATATAAATAAAAAATTATATAAATAATATGTTTTTGCAGGTATTTTATATTATATTTTTTATGTTTATCTGGTTTAAAACAGATTTTTTCATAGAATATTCTAAGTTACTTAGGCTTTCTAAGTTATTTAAAATAGATAATTGGTATGATTATAAAAATATCAATTATAAAATTGAGTATTTAGAATTTATTAGGATAAAATATCCATCATTTTTTACTAAAATTATTACTTGTGAATATTGTTTACTATTTTGGATAGTTCTGGTAAGTTGTTTGTTTATGAAAAATTTAATTTACATACCTTTTTTGTATGTAGTGAGTATTTTAATATATAAGTTGTTATGGAAATTAGTAAAATTTTAGTTGTTCATTCTCCGGTTCATTTTTGGAACCTAATTAAAAATAGAGATGAGATTTTTGAAAATGTATTAGATTTAATTATGTTTATAGACACAGTTGATCTTTACATAAATGGATGTGAGTGTGATAAAAACACTAACTATAATTTAATGGTATCTCAATACAATTCTATTAAGAATAATACTGAAATGATTAATCATTTGGTGAAATGTTTTGAATGTGATAAAATCAGATTTCAATAAAAAAAACCACTCAATTTTGAGTGGTTTTTTTATTATTGAACGCTTACAATTTCAATATCAAAGACTAAGTCTTTTCCAGCTAATGGATGATTTCCATTAATGACAACGTGATCCTCATTAACAGCTTCAACTACTACTCTAACTGGTTGACCATCTCCACCATCAGCTTGAAGTTCTTGACCAACTTCAACTTGTCCTGGTAATTTATCAAGTGGAACTTGAACAAATAGTTCATTTCTAACTTCGCCATAAGCTTCAGCAGCTGGAATATTTATAGTAACTTTTTCACCTACATTTTTTCCTAAAATAGCATTTTCAAATCCTGGTATAATTTGACCAGTACCAACTTGAAATTGTAACGGATCTCTTCCTTCAGAAGTATCAAAAACTTCATTATTTGGAAATCTTCCTGTGTAATGTACCTCAACAGTACTTCCTTGTGTAACCATATATTATTTTATTTTTTATTTATATTATATTATTTTTATAAAGTTTAAATATAATGTAATTCTATATCACCTTCTATAGTTTCTACCATATATGAACAACTTTCACAAAAGTCTCCAGTGTTATAATAATTTTTATCTTCAATCTTTTCAATAGCAGGTGTGTGAATATGCCCAATCATTATTGAGTTACATGAAGTTTCTTGTATTTGTATTAAAGCTAACTTTTTAAAATCATTTATAAATGAAATAGCATCTTTAACTCTACTTTTTAAAAACTTAGACAATGACCAATATTGCAAACCGAACAACTTTCTAAGTTTATTATAAACTGCATTTATTTTAAAACTAAATTCATAAGCCCAATCACCTAACATATAAAGAAATGGATGTAATCTAACAAATCCATCAAACTGATCACCGTGACATATGTAAATCATTTCATCTTTATTTGTTTGATAATATGTGTAATCACACAATTCTATATCACCGATATTTATATTATTCTCTTTTATTAATCCTCTTAAATAGTAATCATGATTTCCAATAATATATTTAATTTTAACACCTTTTCGAGACATTCTAAGTATCTTTTGAATAACAGTTGAATGTTCTTCTTTCCAGTAAAATCTTCTTTTTAATGCGGTTAAGTCTATAAAATCCCCAACAATTATAAGATTATCAAACTCAACAGTTCTAAAAACTTCTAAAAGTTTGTCAGCTTGGCATTTTTTAGTACCTAAATGAACATCAGATATGAATAATGTTCTAACTTTTTTCATGTATTTTAATTATTTTTTGAATAATATTTTTAGTTGGGTCTTCCCATTTATATTCAATTTTATTATAATTGTTAATCCAATCATCGATAGAATCTGGTGTAAAGTAATCTGTTAAAACTCCCATTGACTTTAATAATATTGCATTACATAACTGTTCATATTGTCCTTTAAGTGGAATAGACCATAGTTTTTTATTCAAAATTAAAGCCTCTGAAGTTGTTGAAAATCCAGATGCTGTAATAATACCAGAACAATTTATTAGATCTTCGATGAAGTTTTCTTTATTAAGTTTTTTATATTCTATATTATTTGTATTCTCTTTATATTCATTTGAATATATTTTCCATTTATATTCATTAAATTCATCTAGTTGACTTGTTATGTAATCTATTGATAAAGAAGGTAAGTAAATTAAATAAAAGTTATCATCTTTACATTCTTTATTTAAAAGATTTTCGTTTATAATTGGTTGGTATATAAATTCATCCAATTTATTATAACTTAGTCCGATATTATAATCACACTTAGCAAATCTTCTTAAAAACGTTTCGGATATTTTATCTTTGGTATATGGTCTAGGTAATTTACTAGATAAAAATGAGTACTGATTTCCAAAACCGATAGAAGTTACTCTTGATTTCTTAGATGACCAAGCAGAAATTGGTTCAAAATCTGATATGACTAAGTCATATCCACTAACATCATATTCTATATCTTTGAAAAATTGTTTAACATTAGCCATTTTAAAAGTCTTATACCAATCAATACCACCTCTATCATTATTGTAAATTGATAGACCTTCAAAGTGTTTTTTTATTTCAAATGGTATATTAATCTGTGAGTTATTCCCTGATGTGATTATATCAACATCAGCTCCTTCATCAATTAATGACTTTATCAATTGTGATGATCTTGTAATGTGTCCATTACCCGTTAATTGTATACCATATAAAATTTTCATCAACTTATATATCAAAATTCAGTTATTTATAATAAAACTTTTTGTATAAAAATTATAAAAATTTTATGTGCAATGACCTTGAGAAATTGAATTTAGTTATTGATGAAGTTGATATTAGATATAATTATTTGATAATATCAGCACACATTTTTAATTTGTTGGAACAAAATAAGGAATTTTTTGTTTATAATATGGATTCGAAATTTTCAAACGGACTCATAAAAGTAGGTGTTTATAAATCATTTGATGTTTATTTAGATTTGTTGATGCCACCTAATGAAATATTATTATATTGTGATAGAGCGTCTGTGAGAGATCAAAAACTAGATTTAATATTGAATGATTATAACCATATATTAAAAGAAAAAAGAGTTAGTATCGACTAACTCTTTTTTATTATTATTTAAATTTGTTAAACTTGACAACTTTTCTTTCAGTAACTTCTTCTTTTTGAATTGGTTTTCCAAAATTGTCTAACTTAGTTACATCTTCTGCTCCTAATACTTTAAAGTCCATATCTGGTTCTTTAGCAGTGTATTTAGATTCTTCATCATCTTTCCATTTTAAGCCAAAACTCCAAGTAACACCAGATAAATCACCAATTATTTTATTTTTAAATAAATCAACATATTTTTTACCTTCATTATTTAAAATAAGTTTACTAACTTCAATAGTCTCACCATCTTCACTTTCTGTTTCTTTTGAAACTTTACCAAAAATGTTAGAGATTGAACCAATACCACCATGTCCACCAGATACAGTTATCTCATCTTGTCCAATTGTAGTGTCAGGGTCATAATAATTTAAGTATTCTTTAAAGTTATTTAATAGATAAGTCATATATTCACCTAAATCATTAATTGGTTGTCCAGAACGAGGACCACTTTTATATTTAGGAAGATCTGTCATATCTTTAATATTTCCGTATGCACAAACTTGTAAAGTACCACCATATTGAAGTAAGATGAATTTTGGTAATTTTGGCACGGTCCAAACGTTTCCAAACTTATCAATTCTTCTACTCATTAAATAAATTTCATCTTCTGATAAGAAATCTTTTAGTTTATTTGGGTTTAGAGAATCAAGTTTGTCTAATTTTCCTTCCGCTATAGCAGTAGATATTTTATTCATTATTATACCCATTTCATAATCTTCTTGTATAATAGTTCTTGCTCTAAGTGCGTTAGCCCAAGTTCCAGTCGGTACAAAAGCTAAATCACCAATCATTGCATATCCATCAGCAAAAATAGATCCTGAACTACCATCTGTTACATATCCTCCGGTTCTTTGGAAATCTGTTAAGAACTCACTTTGAGACATATAAACTTTTTTATTCTTTTTAGAACCTCTTGTTTTCTTTTGCATTTCACCAAGTCTCCATTCAGCATCCTTTAAGAAATCTTTTGGTTGACCAGTTCTTGGAAATTTATTATGCTCTGGATAAACTCTACTCATTGTATGAAAAATTGAATAGATTGAAGCATCTTTACAGTTGTGTATAACAGAAATTAGAGTTTTATGGTCACCTCTTTTTAACATTTGATTGAAAGCTGCCGCGAATTCTAATCTACCTTGTAATGATAATTCATCATCTTTAGACAAAGTAATTTTGTTTGCTGCTTTTTTTGCAAATTTGATCATATCGGTTAAGTTATAATCTAAAAGTCTTTTCCAAGAAACTTTATATTCATCATATTTAGCAGCGTCAATCATTCTAATAACTGATACAATTAAAGCATCCTGTGGAACTTTTAAGTTTAAACAAATTGCTTCATAAGCTGAAGCTGTTTCAGATTTACCAACTGGTGATGATTTATACCTTTCTTTTTCTTCTGGTGTAAAAATTCCATGATGATCTAAATAGTAATCAATATATTGATCTCTTTCATCACCTGGCATATTAGCAAAATCAACAACAATATTTATTAATTCCGGATCAACTTTTGTATATTTCCATCCGTTTGAGTAATCAAGAATACCATATTTAACAATCTCAAACTTATTTTTTAAAAGATATTTTTTAACCTCAATTGCTGAAAAAATACCATCCATATCATCGTGTGTATAAAGTGCAACCTTTTTACCTTTTTTACCTTTTCTTAACCAATAACTTTCTTTTTTAGGAAGTCTTGGTGATGCTTCTTCGTTTATGAAATTGAAATATTTTAAAATTTTCATTATTTATATTATGTTTTTTTATATATTTATTTTGATTTACCAAAACCAGTGATTTTTCCTTCTTTATCACCTTTATCTTCATCTTCTTCGTATTTAACATTAAAGAAGTTTTCATGATCATTAACAATCTTAACTTCCGAATCTAAACTTGCATAAGGTCCCAACTCACCGGAACGGAATACACCACCTAACATTTCACTATTTAAGAATCCTTCCATGAAATAGCAGTTTTTTAATGATGAACCATCTACTCTACAAGAAAGTACTTTTGAATTATCAACTTCAGTATTTTCTATTTTTGATTTAGATAATTGTGAGTTTAATACATCACACCCTAATAAAAAACAATTCTCAAATATTCCCTCAAGATTACAATTTATAAAATCATAATTTCTAAGTGTTGATGATGTTTTAATATTCGCATCAACAATCTCCATTTTTTGAGTTTCTGTGACATAATTTATAATACACTCTTTTAGATCAGTCGTACCATCAATTAGATTGTATATTTTACTATAGATTTTATCATAGTATGTAGATATTATGTCATAGTTAGTATTTTGGTCTATTTGTATTTGAATAGTTGGATAATCTACTATAAAATTATCATATTTAGAGAAGTTTCTGAATCTATTTATATTATCTTCTAAATACTCTTCTAATTTATTAATATCTTCTGAATTAAATCCAACGTCAATTGAATCAAATACATTTATAATAAATCTATCCATGAAATAAACTAATTGACCAACATTCTTTTCATAATCTTTACCACCAATATATCTAAACTCTAGTCTTTGAGTTTCTTTGTTATTATTGATGTGTATAAAGTTTATTCCATAATATTTATCATTTGGTACTCTTAGATTGTTTTTAATAACACCAATTGAGATATTAAAAAAGTCATATTCTTTATAAGGTATGATCTTTTTAATAGTTTTTGCATAAACATTATCTTTTCTAGATGGAAAGTATCTATAAATCTCATCTTCATCAGTATTTAATATTAGCTTAAGTATATTTAAATCATTTAAGTTTTTATCTTCATTATTAAAAGATAAGTTAAAGTGAATTGAACATTTATCATTAGTGTATCCATAATTTTGAATAAAATTGACTATTTTAATCAAATAGTACTTAGCATCATAATAATCTAATGGACCTGTAACTAATTCAACCATGTTAGAACCTCCTGAAAGGTCTGGTTCTATTTTAAAGTTATCTTTGTCAGGTGTAAAATCAGAGTGATATTTTCTAAAACCCCAGACTTTTACTGGTTTAAGTTCATTATTTAAGATCTCTAGTGTTTTATAGAAAGAAAGGTCTTTCATATAAAATTCAAATTCAAAACCAATTTTAGCTGATTTTAGTTTACTACTTTGGTTTAAAAATTTATCTGAATATTTCTTCATAAGAGTATATATTAAAATATATTTCTATTTTTTTGAGGAAAGATATTTTGTTTTATATATAAAAAATAGTTTAGACATTATTGATGTGTTGATACTAAAAATTTTAAAAGATAATGAACTTTTTTTGTGTATATGTAAAGACCCGTAAGAAAATGGATAAATATATCAAAGTTAACCGGGTTAAAAATAAATATATTATAGATATAAAGAAGATAATTGAGGAAGAAGAGTTAAATGCGATTGATGATAAAACTTATTTAAAAATTCTAATATTCAATAAAATTCAACAAGCTATAAGTAAAAAGAAGGATATTTATTATATCCCCGACTTTGATAATGATTTTTCAATTGAAAAGTTATTAAATCTTAAAAAGATACTTGGAGAAAATGACTTCAATGTATTAATATTCTATAATGAGTTTCGTAAAAATCCTGAGATAATCGATGATGTTTTTAGTAACTTATCTAAATTTTCAAATTCTCAAATTATTAGAGATTATTAAATAGAAGGATTAATATTCTTAATATATAAAGAAAAAATCTATTTAATATGGCTATTTTAGGTGGTTCTCCATTAGGTCTAATTGGTATAACATCAAATCCATCCAATGGTTATTCAACATTTAATGGTGGTAAAACTAGAAACGTAGCAGTTAGTAGTTATAACCAATCTAAAGAATTATCACTTTTTACAGGTAAAAGAAAATTAAGAGCTTGGCCTGGTATAAAATCTTATAATGGTACATATAAAGAAGCTGGTAAAGATACTCCTTTCACTGATATGGATACAACTAGTTTATTAGATGTTGACTATGCGAAAATGAGAGAAAGTGGTGGTAAAAGTGGTGATAATTACTCTATCTCAGCGAGAACATTACATAATAATGATGTTTATGATACATCAGTATTAAATATTATAGAAAAATTATCTGCTACAAAAGCTGCGTTGAGACCATCCGACTTTGCTTATTTAAAAAATTTAGGTGTTTATCCAAATAACAGATTAATGGTAGTTAGAAGATTTGCTACACCAAGTGATGATAATATCATGGTTTCTAGAAAAGCTACTGAAATACCATCCATAGCTAATGTTATCGGTTGGGTATCTGATGGTTCTGACTTTGTCGATATAACTTTTGGTGAAGTATGGGCTGAAGCAAAAGCAGACTTCACCAACATGTTAAATAGGTTAGGTGAAGACTTTGGTAGAAAAACTGACTCTGTAAAAGGACTAGGGGATTTATTAGGAGCTGGTGCGGGAGCTGTACCTTTGCCTGGATTTACTGAGATATTCCAAAGAAAATTCTTAGCAGGAATTGGATTATTAGATGAAAAGGAAGCTTCTGGTATACCTGCTGGTAATCCAAACTTAATTAAAGAAGCTAAGGTTAGAACAACAGTAGGATATGGTGATGCTGGTTCTGGTTTAAGTGCTAAAGTATCTTTTACTTTTGAGACTGAGTATGAATTGAAGTTTATATCAGGTATTGATCCAACTATTGTTTGGTTGGATATAATTGGTAATGTTCTTAGATTGGGTACATCTGAAAGTGATAACTATGGTTTGAGTAAAGCCGCTGGTGCTAAAATTAAAAAGTGGGTTTCTCGACCAGATAACCTTGTTGCTGAAGTTATATCAACAATTAAAAATACTTTAAGTTTGGTAAAAACGGAAGTATTAAAAAAAATAGAAGAAGTTTATGAAGCAGCGACAAAAGCGGCTAATGACGCATTCAACGAAAGTAATGATAAAAAAGAAGATCAAGGATTAGCTGATGATCCGGCATATCAATTAGCTAGATCAATAGCAAAAGGGTCGAGAGAACTTTTAGGTAAAATAGTTAATATTGGTAATGATATTTTAAGAGGTACTATTCTAAAGTATAGAACTGAGATTATTGGTATTGTTAATGCACTTACTGGTGCACCATCGACACCGTGGCATATAACTATTGGTAATCCACTTAGACCTATTTTTTGTTCAGGTGATATGTATGTTAGTGATGTTAATCTTAAATTAGGTCCACAATTAGCATTTAATGATTTACCATCAAGTATTAAAGTAAGTTTTACAATTCAAAACGCACGTAATTTAGGATTACAAGAAATAATGTCTAAATTCAACTCTGGATATTTAAGAACTGTTGATGTTCAGAAAACTTATTATGAAATAAGTGATCCAAAGAATCAATCAATTGGTGGACTTCCTTGGGAATCTGCACCACAAGTAGCTCCACCTGATGATAAAGGTGAAGGTACAAAATCAGCAGATGGTAACCAAAAAACTAGTGGAACTTCAACAAATCCAACAAATGGCGGTGGTGGTAACACACCAAGTAACACAGCTGGTACTAATGCGAGTGGTGGTAATCCAGCTGGTAGTAACCCTACGGGTGGTAATACTGCAGCAGGTGGTAATACTCCTAAAAATTCAACAAAAGTTGTTAATGGTAAACAAGCTAAGACAACTATTAATAAAAATGTTAAAACTAAACAAAAATAAAATTGATAAAAATTAATTAATGATATGAATATAGATTGTTTTACAAGATTTTACTTTTCTAATGGACTAAATAGATTTTTATTGGAAACACCTGTTCATAATTATAATGGAACAATTCAATTAAAAGAATATACAGTTCAAAAAGGTGAAGAGATGAGATTAGATTTGATTATTGAATCAATTTATGGTGATATATCATATTATAAGGATGCGGATGTTATTTTATACATTAATGGAATTGATAATCCACTAAATATTAGAGAAGATCAAGTAATTAAATATCCAAATGTTGGGGATTTACCATCTTTTAGATATACAGAAAATGGAGACACTCCGGATGATACTATTAAACGTTCGTTAGCTGTTGTTAATAAATCGACTAGAGTAGATAAAAACAGAGCTAAATTTGTTGAAAATGATTATTCATTACCTCCTATTCTTCTAAATAGTTCAAATCCACCAGTGACGATTGATGTTGATAAGATAATAGTTGGTGGATTAAAATAAATATAAAATTATATGGCTATTGTAAAAAGTAAAAACGCTACAATATATTTACCTAGTTTCGGAAACAATTATACTACTGATATTAGTGTTGTTTTATTTTTTCCGACTGATGCTGCTAGTTTCAAAAACTATAAGGTTACTTATTTAGCAATGATAACTGCTAGTGTTCCTGATTGGTTTAATAAGTATGTTATTGTTATTTTTAATGATTATCAAAAACTATCATTTAAAGGTGATTTTTGGAAATCTATACAATCTGAATTTGTTGATGTTATAACTAAGAATAATTTACAAGTAAATGATATTAGCCTTTGTCTTTTTGGTAAATCAAGTGCTGATTCTTCTCTAATTCAACAAAATATGGGTAAAGTTACGGTAGTTGGTAAATCTCCTAATTTTTCAAATTTATTTTTAATAGATCCTTATCCAGAAGGTAAATTATCTGAAAATATAAAAGCCTTATCAGCTAAGTCAACAAAAACATTCTTGATGTATAATACTAACAATTGGGTAGCAAAATTAAGTTTAAAGTTTACAGACTTATCATCTATTGTTAGCTCATATAGTTTTAATGCTACTCCAGTTAATACAAAAGATACTAGTACAGATAGAGATAAAATACTTGGTAAATTTTTCACCAAATGGAAAACTATAATTGAAGCTAGTTTAGTTACACCAACATTAAAACCAGATCCAATAACTGAGAATAAAGGAAATAAAGAGTTTAATGAAAATAAAACTCCTGAGAAAACACCTGAGACAAATTCAGAACCAGAAACTCCTGCAAGTAAAGATACCGGTGGTAAATTAAAGATGACTTTTCAGGGTATTGATAATCTTACTCAAAGTATTTTTAGTATAAATACACCTATTGAATTTCAAATTTTAATAGATCAACCAGCAAATACTCAAAACACTGATGATTTTGTTGATGGTGAAGATGATGAATATACTGAAACTGGTTTTGAGGGATTAGAAGAAGCTGGTATTATACTTACTCCATTAGAAAAAGATACTCAATTAGCTGTTGCTGCTGGTCAGGAAGATTCATCGAGTGGTTTAACACCACCTGGAACTCCAGCTAAAATAGAACCAGTTGGTAGTTTTGATGCCTTACTAAAGTTAGCTGGTGATTGTGCTAGAGAGTTAGGTAAAAATCCAAGAGTTAAATATGAGAATTTAAAAAAGGGTTATATTAAAGGTGTACATGGTCTTTGTCCACAAGGAACACAAGCAGTTATTTATGCAATGACTGGTGTGAAAAAACTAGGTCAACAATCAGGTAATGCTGATTATTTCTCTTTTAAATATAGCAAATCGTCATTTCCTTCATCTCACTATAATGCTAAAATTAGAGTTGGTAAAGATTATTGGAAAGATAAATCTAAGTGGCAAATTGGTGATGTTATCGCGGTTGGTTACACTAATGGTAAACCATATGGACATATCCAAGTTTGGACAGGATATAATTGGATGAGTGATTTTAAACAAAACGCTTTACAATCAGGTCATGTTGATTGGGACACACCAGCTCTTTGGAGACTAAATGAAAATGGTATTAAAGCTGTTAGTAAACAAATGGGTAAAATTTCATAATTAACTAAAACAAGCTAATATATTATCCCAAGCAACCTCATTCTCTAAAGTTTTACCTTTATTAGCACCATCCTCAATTACTAGTTTTCTACCACCATTTGAATAGACACCATTACAAATAGTAATTTTGGTAAAGTTATCAACTATTTTAAATTCACCTTTGATATTAAATATAACTGAGTATGGGAATGTATCATCTATTGCTAATGATATTTTTTTAGGTGAGAAAGAAGCTTTATAAACTAGATTTCCACCGATGTTAATACCAGAACCATATGGATTCAATCTAGCATGAACTAATTTTAATTCTGTATTTGTGATTCCCTTTAATGATCTAACATAAGAAGATCCTGGTAAACTTTTTGTTGAAATGGAATCCCATGCTTTTTGTGTTGACGCATCCCAAACCCCTAGTAATGTTGTTTTTAATTTATTCTTATTGGCCCAGATTTGGAAAGCTATAATATCTAATGTTGTTTCGAAGAAGCTTGGTTTTTTCGAATTTGATGCAGTTGCGCCACTAACTGTTGGATCTTGTGCTATTCTAGGTGCAACTTCATTATTTTCTGTTGATATTTTAGGTAAGCCTTCTTTATTTGCTGTTTGAGTTTGTGTATTTTGAGCATTTACTTGACTTTGTGATGCTGATTGTGGGTTAGAATTTATTACAGTTTCTTGAACTGGTGGTGCCACTTTATTAGCTTCAACATTTCTAAAAGCTTGTTCCCAATCTTCCTTAGTCACTAAAGTGTAACTAAATTTATTACCATTCATATTAACATGCTTTTCACAAAGACCAAAAAATTCATTTAAATCTTCTTCGCTCGCAAAACAATGTGAACCATCTTCAGACCAATCACCTACTTTTTTACCACCTGGGTATCCTAAGTGTATGTTTATTCCAAAATCTTTAGTACCTTTATCATTCGTTTGGGCTGGATATGTTAAGTTGCTTGGTATAAATTCAGGTTTATCAAACTCTTTATCATACCAAACAAGTTGTTGTGAATCTGGATGTGTCATTAATGCAGGTGCTCCACTCCATTTAGATAATACATAAACATCTATATATTGTGAAGGTACCAATATTTGAATTGCCTTTGTTCTAGGTGTTTGTACAACTTGTGTATTTTGTGGTTTAGACGCATCTGATAAATTTTGACTTTTAGCTGCTAAATTACTATCTAAACTTGTTTTTACATTATTACCTATATTACCTAATAAATTACCAGCTTGGGTATTTCCTAATAAGTTAGCAGCTTGAGCTTGAGCATTTCCTAATAAATTACCAGATTGACCCTGTAAGTTCCCTAATAAATTTTGACCCTGACTTAGTAAATTACTACTCAATAATTTGGGTATATCATTTATCTTTTCCATGTTCAAACCAGCAGCTTTAACTTTTGAAAATGATTGATCAAATGATGTTATATTAATTCCTGTGTTTTGTAACTTATTTAATCCGTTTTGTATTAATTTTAAATCTATAGATTTAGAAACTATTTGATTTACATCAACATCTTTAACCTTCTCTAAGTCTAAGACAGATGTAACATCAGCTCCTAATGATCTTAACTTACTTAAATTGTCTAAAAGCTTTAGTGGATTTATTCCATTATCGGTTAAAGATTTATAGTCTCTAAAAAAGTTGGGTATATCTATACCACTTGAATTAAGAGATTTTAATTCATCATTACTAAATAACGATGGAAGAATACTAGTAATATCTATAAGACCCATTTTTTATAATAATTTTTTAATATCTATTCCGTTTTTTGACATATTATTAATGTCTGATTTTAATTTGGTTATACTTAATTTGTTTGATGCAATTTTTGAATAATCAGATGATGTTAGTTTGCTCAAATCGCTAATTTTATCAACACCAATACCTAAAGATTTAAGTTTATTTACATCTTTTTCTACTTTATCAACATCAACGCCACTTGAGACCAAATTGGTTAGTTGTCCTCTTGATATATTAGAGGATAAAGTATTTTTAAAGCTACCAACTAAATTACCGGCTTGACCTTGTAAATTTTCTCCTTGACCTTGTAAGTTGCTGACCAAATTACCAGATTGACCTTGTGCGTTTCCTAATAAACCATTTACGGTTGAATTTAACTTAGAATTAAAACTACTTAAATTTCCAATCAAAGAGTTACTTGCTATATTCTCAACTACACCATCTCTTATCTTAATATTATTTAGAATATTTTTAGATAAACTATTAATAGAATCCATGTTAACATTTAATCCTTTGCTTATAGCATCTTGTACTAATAAATCTTTTATTGAACTTTCAATTTCTGCTTGTTTTTCACCAGTTAAATTACTAAGATATTTTTTACCACTATCATTTAAACTACCTAATACCGCATTTGTTGCAACATCTTTATTAAGAGATGTTATTGGAACACCATTCACGACAGGTCCTCTTAATACATCTTTAAATGTAATTCTTTCTCCAATTTTATTGGACCAGTAAATTTTATCTAAAGTAGATATGTCGGTTTGTTTATTTATCCAAGCCTCTGACATAGTAAACTCAACACCCGGCATAGTTGAAAAGATGTAGTTTTTAACTCTCCAAACATCTTTGTCATCTTTATAAAGAACATAAACTTTATCAACAAATTCATCGGTATATTTATCACCAGTTGCAAGACATTGATTTCTTACTGAAATTATATTCAACTCAAATGGTTTTTCATATAACTTATAATTTTTCATTTTTATCAATTCTAGTAGAACATTGACATCTGGATGAACATCTGGTACTTCAGGTGCTAAATCAGCTGGTATTGGTGGATTTTCAGCATCTGTTGGTGGTTTTTTAAATGTCGAAGATGATGAACCATCTAATGGTACATACTTAACAGTTTCTTTTGTAGTAAGACTATTTTCTTCAACAGTTGACTTCCATTTATCTCCTTTTTGACCATCACTTACTCCTTCTGTTCTTTCTTGTTTTTTAACACTATCATTATCAACAATATAAACATTTTTTGAAAGTAATTTAGGATCTTTTTGTTGAAAGTATAATTGAATATGTGATAGTAAAGCTGGTGTTGCTATAACCGGAGCTGCTAAGTTTCCTAAAAATGGACCACCTTGTGCGCCCATTAAAATTTGTAAAAATGTATCGAGCCAGTTTGTAAAGTTATCACCTAATATTGCTCTTTGAGTTGCATTTGGAGATCCTAGATTTATTTTACCAAAATTATCTTTTAAATTGACATCAATTGTTTTTTCTCTGATATTTAAATTATTAAACTTATGGTCTATTTTAACACCTTCTGATTCGTTTACATAAATCTGTGTTTTATGATCGTAGATTAGAGCTTTCATTGAAAGGTAATCTTCATTATTTAATTGTTGTAATTTATTCTCTAAGTTTTGATTATAATGATCAGATGATATATATTCTGGATTGTTTAAGTTTCCATTTTCAAAAACAATAGTTACTACCTTACCTTTATCAGGTATATTAAATTGATTACCATTTAAATCTTTCCATGGTGATGCCCACGGTAAATCTTCAACTTTAAAGTTATCAAAGACATCTAATACTCTTATTTGGCATCTACCAATCTTTTTTGGATCATCATTATTCTCAACTACACCAACGTAGGTTTTTTTCGGATCAACAGTTTTGGACATGATTTATATATTATATAATCATGTTTCTATCCTATTTTTTACCGAACTTTTGATCATTACTAGGATATGTCCATTTAGTATTTGACTTAACAATGTCTTCTAATTTTTGAACATTTTGAGTAACAGGTGCTGGGTGTTTTTGATGATCTCCTTTATTACTAATACCAAATCCTATTTTAGAGAAGTCTTTTTGATTTATTGGTTTATTTACATCTAATGGTTTGGAGTTTTTATCTACAATTTCTTTTAAAGTTCCGGTGTAGGTATATATAGGTTTAGGATATTTTTGATGATCTCCTTTATTACTAATACCAAATCCTATTTTAGAGAAGTCTTTTTCACCAATAGGTTTCCAAAATGATCCGTTACTCTCACTTGGATTTGAATAATTATTAATAATTTCCTTCAAAGATCCTAAATAAGTACTTAATGGTGCTGGATATTTTTGATGATCTCCTTTATTACTTACTCCAAATCCTATTTTAGAAAAATCTTTTTCACCAATTGGTTTCCAAATTTGTCCATTGCGCTCACTTGGATTTGACTTTGTTTTTATTATATTTTCCAGTGTTCCATAAACTTTATTCTTCTCATTTGAGTTACCAAATTTAATTTGATTGATATCACCAAATTTAGATTTCTCATCCACAATTTGATTTGTTGTTTTTCCAAAATTTTGTGGAACAAACTTATTAAGTTCACTATAATTACTTTGGAATGGATCAGTTGGTCCCATTAAACCAGCTAGATCTTCAGTTAAAAAGTTATTTAATTCTTTTCTAACGTCAAACCAAGGACCAAAACTGTTTGGAAAGTAAGGTTTTGGATAAACATTTTTTTGACCATCTAAACCACCTATACCAGTTGATAATTTTATCTTATTTATTGTATTTTCTAATAGTTTAGTTCTTATTTTAATTTGGTTATTAATCTCACCAACTATAAAATTTTTAGACGAGCTTATTAATCCAACAGCCACTTTTTTTGAATTATCTTTAAAAATATCTAAGTTTGATTTAGTTTCGGATTTTGTTGATTTTGGACCTGCAAAACCTTCATCATCACCTAACTGATCAGAAGAATTTGATTTTTTAGCTTTTGTTATATTTGTCAATCCTTTTAATTCGCCTATTCCAGCTGAATTACCACTAACACTATTTTCACCAGCTGGTCCAAAGTTAGAGTCATCTACATTATCTTCTGGAGATATTTTAATTTTATCTAATACGATAGCTGTTGTAACACCATTGTGTCTAATTGTATTTGTACCAACTGTATAAAATCTTGGATTAGAAGTATCTGCTATTTTACCAGTTGTTCCACCTTCTTGACTTTTTTGAGTACTTCTTTCTTCTCTAGCTCCTTTATTACCAATTTTCCAAATAGCACCATTATTATATCCAACATATTGACCAAACAATTCATTGTCAGGAACCCATCTTTCATATTTTGTTGATGAATATTTAAAATTCATTAAAACATCAAGAGCTGGTCCACCATCTCCGTACATTTTGATACTAGACAAATCTATATCTTTGTCATGTGCCATAGTATTAAAAAAGAATTGACATTCTCTTAAAGAGTAGATGTATCTTGAAACATTATCTTTTATTATTTCTAATGTTTCTTTAGATGGATTTGATTGTAAAACTTTTCTAACTCTGTTGAAATTTCTAACTTCACAAACAATTATTTCACAATTAAATCTTAATAAGTTTTCTGGAACTATATTTTTACCATTTGGTCTAGACCAGTATAATAATTTATATAAATGTGCTAGAGTTGATAGTGTACCTGAGACATCTTCAGTAAATGATAATGTTAACTTATCAGTTCCATAATTTACAAATGATCCTTTAGTTTCTGCACTTCCATCATTTCTTTCTACTAAAAAATCCAATCCAGATACTTTTTGTAAATAGTGTGACAAGTAAGCTTTTTTACCTGGTCTAAAATCACCTTTTTGTGTTTGTGATTGTGCATATGGATTACCAGCTTTAGATTGTAATTCTGATGCTGGTGCATCTGGTGAGAAAAAGATACTACCTTTTGTTTTAAAAATTTTTTCAAATTGTTTTTTGAAATCATAAAGAACTATTCTTCTTGATTGTATTTCACTAACAACTGAATATGATCTTATAAAGTCTTCTATTGATCCGTTTAATAATGGTGAACTGATGGCATCAATTATTATCTCAAATCCGTACATTACTGGATCTTCATTTTCATATGGTGTACTTTTAAATGTTTTTAATCTATAACTTTTATCATTACTACCATCCCAAGCTTCTCTTTCGTTTTTAGCGGTTTTAATTGGTGTTCTTCCATCAATCGCAAGTTTATGTCTAAAATAATCTTGTGATGAGTCATTAAAAATTAAGTATCTATCTCTTGTTGATTTATCTTCTAAGAACGATTTACTTTCTCTAAATTTATCCTCAGTTTCAATAACTTTTCTATTTTTAAAATTGACACTATCTATATGAGAGTCTAATAAAATACCATACCATCCATCAGGTACAGCTGTTGGAAAAGAAGGTTGTGCACTTGGTAAAACAGTATGATTAAAAGCTGAGTTTGGAGTAAAACCTGGCTTTTGTCTAACTCCATTATCATCAACTAAACCAATTAAACTAACTGGAGCGGTGGTACTTGAACCATCAGTTCTTTTTATACCATCACTTAGTGAACTAAACTCATTTTGTAATGAGGTTTCTTCAACTTTATCTTTAGTTAGAATGTTTTTAAAAAATTTACCAGGCATAATTTATATATTAAAATATCAACTTCTTTTATTTTGATATTTTATCGAAAGCTTCTAGCCAAGCTTTATAAGCTCCATTTACTTCATCGATGCCTTTTCTACCACCGTTTACAGATTTTCTAGCCGCTGTTAAATCACCATTTATAACTTTATTGAATGTTTTTGGTCTACCTTTCATAAACTCAATTGCAATTTTATATGAGTTTTGTTCTTGTAGTGCTAAATCACCATTACCTACCAAATTAACACCAATTAATTTACCATAACTTTCATAGTTTGCTTTACCTGTTAACTGTATTAAACCTCTACCAAAATAAGGGAATCCTTTAGAGTCAGTACCTAAATTATAGTAATTCTTTTTACCGCCTTTAGTTGATCTATAATAATTTAAAGCTGAACTACAAGGACCATTTGATCCATATGGAACTCCAGCACCGCTACAAGCATAATCTGCCTCCCATCTTTGTAGTGAGTATCCAGATTCGGCAAAAGCAGTTCCTAATAAATATGCTGCTTTTCTAACATCATCAATTGCTTTATCATTTTTAATAAAATAAAGAACTTTTTTCAAAGATTCTCTAAACTTTTTAGATGGTTGATAACTCTTAGATACAGCATTTATTAATTTATCAATATCAAATGCTTTCCATTTTCCTCCAACATAAGCAGCACTATTAAAGTCTATATTTAAGTCATCAACTCTTGCAATCGATTCTTCTGTTGGTGTTGTACTTTCTAAAGATTCTAATTGTATATTTTGAAGAGCTTCAAGTTCAACAGCTAATTCTTCTGATCCTGCAAATGATTCTTCAACATATTCTGATAAATCTTCTTCTTCTATGGCTACATCTTCGTATATTTCACCTTTGCCGATTATAGCAACCTCACCTAAAATTGAATTATTCATGAATCCAACTTTTTCAACATTAAATAGATAGTCAGCATCAATTGTTTTTGATAGATAAGTACCATCTGATTGTTTTTCAATAGTACTTAATTTAGCTGTAACTTCTATACCATTTTGTAGAACATTTGTTATATTAGCAAAGTATCTAACTGAGTTCGAATCTACAATTGTGTAAATATCACCTATCACAAAAGTACTATTTGGTGGTTCAATTGGTGTTAATAGTTCAAAATCATTAGTGTCGGTTGGATTTGTGTTTTCTGGATTTTTAACATCAGCCGGTCCTTTTTGAGCTGGAGCTGGACCTTCAGTAATTTCTTTTGGATTTTTACCAAGTTCTTTTCTTATCAATCTGAGTTCCTGTTTTAATGATCTTCCATTCCAGTTAAAGTTCATTTCGGAAATAATATAATCTCCTGATTTTCTCCATTGAATAATTTCTGGATCTGCTGGTGCTACTCCTGGATTAACAATTGTTACACCGACTTTTTGAAATAAATAAATTGAGTAATTAGGATTTGGAAGTTCGACAGTTAAAACTACTTTATTAATCTCGTCCAAATTTATCTTATTTTGAGTAATTGCGTAATTATAATTTTTATGAACATTATCTGTGTCAATTTTTCCAGAGTAATTTGTTGATACATGATTATCAAAAGCTTCTTTATCACCTTTTGCTCCTTTTAAAATCATACTTTTAGATTCATCTGAAGTTGTTGAATCTACATCAAAAACTAAAAATTCCTTTTTAGTCTTATCATAATATTTTGTTTTAGTCTTATAACCTCTTTCTAATGATACAGCTGTTGAATTATTTTCAAAACTTCTTTCTTCTATAAAAGATGCGCTTGTATTTAAACTTTTATCGGAAGTTAAATTTAATTGTTGTATTTTTTCAGTATCTTTGATGTCACCATCATCAAAAGAAGCAGTGTCAATATATTTATCATCTTTATTACTTCTTTTTAATTCTTTTTCAACATCAACATAGTTGAAACAATAATAATAATCTATAAATCCAACCATAAAAGCTTTGTCGGATATGTAAGAGTGTTTTATTATATTTTCAATAAATTCATATTGTTTATCTCCAACATTTCTCCAAATCATTTTATCATCGGTGTTTGTTATATTTGAATTAAATCCTAATTTTAATTCTTTTGCAATTTCTCTAAGTACCTCATAAGAAGTTCCTGTGTATGGTTGGTATTTGATTCTATATAACTCTGAAATATCTAAGGTTCCATATATTGCGTATTTACCCTTTCCTAAATTTTTAAAATCTTCAATTTTAAATTTTAAATGAATTGACTTTATGTTTGGTGATCTTGAATTTAAAAAGAATTCAAATTTAGTATCATCTTGTGGCATACCAACACCTTTTATTATTCCATTGGTATCGGTGAATATAAAATTAATAACTGGTATAATACCATTATGACTTAATTTTAGATATGATATATCTCTATCATTTATTGGAGAACCCATATAACTAATAAATGGAGTTAAACCAATCTGTGAAGCTACTAATTTATCATCTCTTACAGATTGACTATTTGGAAAAGTCATTGGTGGTAAATCAACTTTTGCTTGATCTACTTGTGTTATGATTGCTTTTGGTTTTTCTTCGGGTTTTTTATCTTCTTCTTGTGAATTTTTTTGTGGTTGTTCAAGTTCATTAATCTCTGGTAAAATTTTAACAGAAAATTCACTAAATTCAACAAAAGTAGAAGTACTTGTTACGGAAATAACATACTCACCTGGTTGATCAAATTTTAGACCACTAAAAGATACCGAATCATCTATTATATCAATTTCTGTTTCACCTATTAAGGCTCCAGGACCACTTTTAACTTTTAAAATTACTTTACCAGTTACAGCCATAATTTTTTTTTAATTTAATATTTTATATATTAAATCTTATCTTTCTGGCTACAAATTAACTTTTAGTATTTTATAAGGGTATTTTCTTTTTTTATAAAAAGTTTCTCTTTCTAGATAGTGTCTATAAAGAGCATTTCTAAGATCATCTTTATCAAAGATATCAACTAAATCAAAGATATTCACTTTTTCTTTATCAGAGTGTAAACGTAAACCACGACCTATTGATTGTATGATAATTTGTTCGGATTTGAATGAGTCAGCGAATATAACATTAAAAATTGCGTTTATACTAACACCAGTTGATAATGTACCAAAAGAAGCAACTAGAACTTTTACCTTGTCTCCGGTTATCTCCATTTGTTTTTTTATTTCTTCTCTTTTTCTACCATTAACTTCACCATCAATATAGAAAAACTCTTTATCAGGAATCTCTGAACTTAGTTTATTAAATATTTTTTGTCCATTCTCAATAGTGTGAAAAAGTAAAAGAGTATTATTTGAACATTTCTCTACAATTTTTTTAATAAATTCTAATCTTTTATCTGATTGATGTATGTAAGACTTTTCAAAATCAAATGCTGATTTTCCATCTCCGGACTTTCTAATTATTTTCAATCTTTCATTAAACTCAACATCATTATGATTCATAACAACAACTCTAATATCCATTGGTGTTATAATTCCCTTTTTCTTTAATTCATCTGCACTAACTTCTGTTATTTTAGGACCTAATACCGATTGTATTGTTAATATTTCACAAGTATCGTCATTTGGAAAAGTACCAGAAACTCCAAATCTACAATAAGCATGTCCAAATGTACTTTCTAATATAGTTGTGATTGTTTTAGCTTTAGCTCCGTGTGCCTCATCAGTTGCAATAGTATGAAATTGTTGAAAGAAATCTTTGGGCCATTTTTCTAAAGATTGGTAAGTACCGATATAAACATTTGGATTCTCAGTACCGGTATATTTTCTTGGTCTATCAGACATTACTTCCTCAACTCTAACATCACAAGGTAGTTCATCACCATCTAGAATGTGACCTAATTTTTTATCTCTCATTTGTTCTAGATTGTTTACACCCCAGTTATACTCTACTATATTATCATAGAATTGAGTTACAAGTGTAATAGATGGTACAATTATTAAGAATTTAGCATCTGGTTTTATTTTCTTTAGTGTATAAAACATTACAATAGAGATTATTAATGATTTACCACCAGACGTAGCAACCTCAGCCATACAATATCTATTTTTTAATATCTTATATGCGGCTTCTATTTGGTGATCATATGGCATAAATGGAATCCAATTTCCTTCTTTATTTCTAACTTTGTGGTTTTTGAAAAAATCTTTACAAAAGTCTACCACTTTTTCTAAAGTAATATCTCTATTTAAGGGGAATTCATCTTTGTTTTCTATAACAAATGGAACCTCAATTTCTTTACAACCCTTATATGCCTCTCTCCATAATCCGAGGTTTATTCTACCATTTTTAAAATATGATTTTTTACCATCCCAAACGCCCATTTTTACAGCAGGTTGAAATCTCCACCCCTTTACATGACGAGTGAGCCATAATTGCATTTGATGATATTCAATTCGTGTAGCATCAGACACAACTATTTCTTCAGTGCTCTTATCATATCTAAACTTCATTTCATGTTATATATTAAAAAATGTATTTTGTTGATAATTTGTTATTTTTGTTATTTTTTTGTGGTTTTTTATAGAGGGAGAATAAATTATTCGATATATAACTAAAAAATAAAAATTAAATATGAAGTTATTATCATTTTTCAAAAGTCTTTTTGGTTCAAAAAATGAAACAGTTGAAGTTAAAGCTGAAGTAGCTGAGGTTAAAGTTAAAGCTGAAGTTAAGGCTGAAGTAGCTGAAGTAGCTGAAGTTGAAGAAGTTAAAGCTGAAGTTGTTGAAGAACCTAAAGTTGAAACTGTTGAACCTATAGTTGAAAGATTAGCTGAGGTAGCTGATAAGAAAGTTACAGCAAAAGAGATTAAATCTAAAGCTAAGAAATCACCAAAGGTTGAAAAAGAGGAGGTTAAAGACGAAGTTAAAACTGAGGCTAAACCAAAACCGAAAAGAAAAAGACCAGCTAAAAAGAAAACAGAACAATAAAAATTGTTTTTAATAAAAAACCCACTCAATTGAGTGGGTTTTTTTATTTGTTTAAATATTATTCAGATACTAAACTAAATTTTTCAACGATGATATCAACTATTTCTTGACCAATTCTATCTTGTGCTTCGTTAGTAGCCGCTCCGATATGTGGTGTTGATACTATTTTAGAATGTGAAAGTAATTCTTTCATTGGGTTTGGCTCATTTTCAAAAACATCTAAAGCTGCTCCAGCAATTTTACCATTATCTAAAGCCCAAATTAAATCTTTTTCATTGATTACACCACCTCTTGAAGTATTTATTATTATTGCATTGTCTTTCATTAATTCTAATTCTCTTTTAGAGATCACAGATTGTCCATTTGATTGTTTAGGTACGTGTAATGAAATATAATCACATTTAGTTAAAAGTTCATCAATGTTAGTTGTAGTTTTAATTTTTATACCTACTTTATTTTCTACGTTTTGACCATCAGTTGTAGTCCAAGGTAAGTTTAAATAAACAGTTTCATTTCTTTCCTCAACATCGACAGCTAAAACTCTCATACCCATACCAATTGCATAAGAAGCTAAAGTTTGGCCAATTCTACCAAAACCAATAATACCTAAAGTTTTACCTCTTAATTCAACTCCTGAACCATACTCTTTTTTAAGTTTATTGAAATCACCATTCTCAATATTTTTTGAAGAGTTTCCAATAAATCTTGATGTAGCAAACATATGACCGATTACTAATTCTGCCACTGATTGAGATGATGAAGCTGGTGTGTTAAATACAAATATACCTTTTTCTCTAGCATAATCAACATCAATATTATCTACACCAACACCACCTCTACCAACAAACTTGATATTTGGACAAGCATCTATAATATCTTTTCTTATTTTAGTTGCGCTTCTTACTAAAATACCTTCATAATTCTCTTCGTTTATTTTAGTTATAAGATCTTCTTGATTTACTTTATCGGTTATAACTACATAACCATTTTCTTCTAATTGTTTTTTAGCACTATCTGAAATGCCATCATTCGCTAATATTTTCATATTTTTTTAAACTTTATTTTTTTTTAGATTTTATTTTCCATCTAATAATTTATCTATTTTTTTATTTCTATTTTCTCTAATTGTTGCTTGTATATCATCAACAACTGCAAATCTTATTTTAATTGAGTCATCGGTTAAATCTTCATAAAGATTATAAATCATAATTGATTTATAATCATAAATATCACTTTCAAAATGATTTGATAAATCATCTAAGTTATTCATTTTAAAAGTTGCGGTTTTTAAAAACTTATTTAATCCATTTATATCTTTATATTCAGCAGATGGTGAATCTAAAATATAATGAAATCTTTTCCAAGTTTTATCAAAAAACTTTTGTAGTTCTTTTTCATCAATTTTTTGATTATTTAAAGACATTGAAGAAATTCCTAAATTTGTATTTTTACTTATGTTATCAAAAATAAGAGCTTTAATTCTTTCTTCTTTATCTAAATTTGATATATCATTCATAGAGTTACTTTCTATTTTTTATGATTTCATCAATCATTCCATACTTTTTAGCATCTTCAGCAGTCATCCAATAGTCTCTCTCACTATCTTTATAAACTCTATCGTAAACTTGACCAGTTCTTTCTGATATTATTTCATAAAGTTCTTTTTTAAGTGAGTTAATTTCTTTAGCTTCAATCTCCATATCAGTTGCTTGAGCATATCCAGTATAGCCAAGTGGTTGATGAATCATTGTTCTACTTCTTCTAAGAGCTTTTCTTTTTCCATTTGTACCAGAACATAAAATTACAGCTGCCATTGATGCGGCTAACCCAGTGTTTACAGTTACAATATCAGGTTTAATGAAGTCCATAACATCTAATAGACCTAATCCAGAGTAAACTGATCCACCACCTGAGTCAATATAGATTTTAATATCTTCATCTGATTCGGATTCTAAATAAAGAAGTTGAGCTTTGATTAGATTACAAGTATAATCATCGATATCAGTTGAAAGAAAGATTATTCTATCATCTAATAATTTAGAAAAAACATCAACTGAAATACCATTGTTTTCTAATAAGTATGATGTATTGTTATTCTGTATTTTTGTTACTTTGTTGAAGTAATCATCAAATACTGAACCTGATATAGGATTTATTCTGTTATTATCTCTTATATGAGATTTCAACATTTTTTCAATTCTATTCATTAGTATATTTTTACTTTTTTATAATAATACACATCAAAAGTTTAATATATAAAGTACCAAAAATGAATTGGTGAAAATAATATATACAAAAAAATAAATGAATAATATGGTAACTAAAGTAGAAGTTAACGGATATGAAATCGTGATCGAAGAAAAAGAAGGAGTTATCTCTGTTTCAGCTTTAAAAGATGATGAAGTTGTTGAGGAGTTTGAATTAGAAACTGAAGAAGGTCAAGGTTTTGATGATGAAGATCTTGATTCCGAAGAAGGTGATGAAGTTCAAGATTTCGATTCTTTCGGACAAGATGAAGAAGAAGATTTCGATTCTGAAGAAGATGAAGACTTTGGACAAGATGAAGATGAAGATGAGGACTTCGGACAAGATGATGAAGAAGATGAAGATGAAGATGAAAAAGGTGAAAGCCAATTAGAATCTTTCCAATCTTTTATCAACAAAAGAAAATAATTAAAAATGATTAAAAAATTTAATAAATTCAACGAAGGATTTGTTGGTGATATTACAGAAAATGGTGAATCATATAAATTGTATGAATTACTATACTACGCATTTGACTGGGATGATAATATCCTTCATATGCCAACTGAAATAGTTTTATTAGATAATGAAGGTAATGAAGTTGGAATGTCAACTAGTGATTTTGCTGAATATCGTTCTATGGTCGGAAAAGAAGAATTTGATTATAATGGTCATATTATTGTTTCATTTGCTCAAAATCCTTTTAGAAATTTTAGAGATGAATCTGATAAACAAATATTCATAAAAGATGTTGAGAAAGCTTTATTAGACGAAAGTTTAAAAGCTAAATCTTGGGATGATTTTATTGAATGTCTAACTACAGGAGCTCTTTTTGCTATTATAACTGCTCGTGGCCATGAACCAGAGCCAATGAGAAAAGGAGTTGAAATGATTATTGATAGATTATCACCTAATGATAAAGCAAGAATGATTGATCACCTTAAAATGTATAAACATCATTATGATCAAGATGTCAATGTTGATGAAGATAAACTTATTAGTGATTACTTAGATATTTGTGAGTTTATTGGAGTTTCGGCTCCTTCAAGAGGTGGTAGTCCAGAGAATCCTGAAAAAGCTAAAGAAGATGCTTTTTGGGGATTTGTTAGAAAATGTGATGATTTTGCAAAAGATTTAGAAGATAAATTCAACGAAACTGGAACTGAAAGATGGAAAGTTGTTGCTAAAATAGGTTTTTCTGATGATGATTCAAAGAATTATAAACACATGGATGAAGCGGCAAAAAGAGTTATTGATGGACTACATAGTGAGTCTTATTCTAACGTAGGTGAGTTTGTTATTAAATATACTGGTGAAGAATCAGAAAAGAACGTTTATAAAAAAGAGTCTTTGATTAAGAGTTTTAAAGACTTTGGTATTATTTACGAAGCAAGTGCTGGTGTTGTTAGTTCACTTCCAAACGCTGCTATGTCAGGTGGTATGAATAGTCAAAATCCATTTGAAACAAGAACGATTCAACAATCAAACTTTTTAAATAAATTAACAAAGGATATTTTTGGTAAACACGAAAATAAACGAAGAAAGAAAAAATAAATAAAAATCCACTTAAAAATTAAGTGGATTTTTTTTATATATAGTATTATGAAATTATTTAACTATTTTGATTTTTTATTCGAAGGTACAGAAGTTCCAAGAGAAATTGCTAAAATGAAGATATATTATTCTGATAGATTTAGAGATTTATTAAGTAAGATAGCTTCCAATAAAAGTAAAGATAACGAAACGGCAAGAATTATTGCTGAGTATTTGTTAGCAGGTGAAGATTCTAATCAAGCTTTAGACATTTATACATTAATTGATATTACTGATAAGAATGATAAGATATCATTTGTGCAAGTAAATAGAATTGCAAGAGATACTGGTCTAAAAGATTTAACTGCTTTTAAAGTAGGTCCGGATTATAAGTTTTGGAAAGATGGAAGAACACCTGAATATGGAATTGGTAGATGGGTTAGACATATATTTGTTGATGTTCAAAAAACAACATTAGAAGATACTAAATTAGAATTATTTGTTAATGCTTATAAATCAGTATTTGATAGTAAAGATAAAG